>Ga0116125_1000133_pt1 | contig 32384 bp, 38 predicted proteins | sample June2015DPH_16_1_2_FD_89729 | JGI IMG/M metagenome (GOLD analysis project Ga0116125, IMG submission 89729) | Peatland microbial communities from SPRUCE experiment site at the Marcell Experimental Forest, Minnesota, USA - June2015DPH_16_10 | ecosystem: Environmental > Terrestrial > Soil >...
CGCCTCGCGCGCCTGGCTCTCGTCGTCCAGCACCCGCACCTGCTGGGTCACGATCGCGCATCGCGCGGGCGCGACAGCGATCCGGTCGTCCGGTGCGCCATCGAGCTGCACGACCGCGTCCTGGACCTGTCCGCGGCGCTTCGCCACTATCGTCGTGCGCTCAAGGACGCAACCACTCTGGGCGACGACGACTTCCCATTCTGAAACGTCCGCTGGCAGACGTCCCCTCCGTCCCCCTACTGCGCACAATTCCTGCCCGGGCGACCTTTCCCACCGTCCATCGAATTGCGCGAACGATCGACCATCGACTCACGTGGCCGTGCTCAGCATCCGTTGGTCCCCTGCGTACAGGTCGCCAGATCGCCCGAGACGCACGACGCTTGCCCTTTCGTACAGCTGCTGCTGCACGTGAGCGAGCACGCGGCGCCGAGGCCCGCAGCGCCTGCCGCACAGGACTCGGGAGACGTGCACGTCGCGGTCGACGCGACGTAGAGGCAACCGTTCGTGTCCTTCGCGCATGTCGCGACGGTCGGGGCGTCCTGGCAGACCGCTCCCGTCGCGGCGCAGATCGTCGAGCTGCAGGTGCACGCCGCGATACCGCCGGTGATCGCGCACGTCTGGTGGCTGCCGCACATGGCCGTCGTGGCCCACTGCGTGCAGCCGCCGGGTTGGGTCTGGCAGGTCTGCACGCCCCCGGAGGCACATTCCGTGAGACCGGCCGTACAGCCATCCGTGCATCCGGAACTGCCGCTCGTGGAGCTCGCGGTGCTCATGGACGTGCTCGTTCCCCCCGGCCCCGCGCTGCTCGACGTCGAGCTGCTGGTCATTGCGCTGCTGGTGGACGTGCTCGTCCCGGTCGCGCCCAAGCCGGCGGCGGAGCTGCTTGTACTGGAGCTGCCGTTTGAACCCCCGACGCTGGAGCTCGAGCCCGCTGCCGCGCCCACGCCTCCGCCGTCCGCAAGGGTCCCATTCCCAATCCCGAGAATCGAATCGCAGCCCACGAGGCTCAGGCTCACGAGCGCCGTACGCCGGAGAGTCGCCCACCAAAGGCCCAACGGTCGCATCACCACGACCCCTGCAGGTTCAGGACGGCCCTATCCCCACTCATGCTCGACGCGACGTTCACCGGCCGACGCGGGGCGCTCGCCCACATCGTGATAGCGGCCGCCGCGAGAGCGCCTCCCACGCCGACCGCGACGCTCACGCCCACGAGGATGGTGCCTTCCCGAACGCCTGCGGCTGACTCAAGACCCCGATTCATGATTCCGAGCCCACCCCCACCAGCCGAAGGACAGTGGACGATGGCGCAGCTCACCGGCTTTTGCCGAGTTCGTCAAGCCATGGCGGGCCATATCGGGCGTGATGATGCGACGGCCGGTCGTTCACGCGAGCTGGAGCTCGAGTTGGTCCGACGGCCGGGCGCCTTGCGAATCGTCGGTCGGGTCGCGCGCCCGGGCGACGGGCGGCGAGGCGCCTCGGTCGGCAGGCCGAGATGGGCGAGGATCTGGCGCACGGGCTCGCGCTCGGCGCGATGGTGTCGGCTCGGGCGTTCGCATCCCGATGGCCCTCCGCCAGGGCCTTGCACTCGGACTCCGTCAGCAGCCCTCGGAGAATCGCGTGCCCCTGAATGTCGAGATCAGTTTCAACATGAGTCCAATCGAACGCATCGAGACCTTTCACTGCTCCCCCCTGGGCGATGCGCTTTTCGCGCTGCGTTCCCGGTCGAGCAGCTCTCGCTTGCGCTCGATCCCCCATCGATACCCGGAGAGGCCGCCGTCACTCCGCGCGACGCGATGACATGGGATGGCCACTGCCAGGTGGTTGTTGGCGCACGCTTGCGCAACGGCACGAAAGGCCTTCGGACGCCCGATGCGCTTCGCAATCTCGGCGTAGCTAGCCGTGTCGCCTGGACGAATCGCACGCAGCGCGCGCCATACTCGCTCCTGAAAGGCCGTCCCACGAATGTCGAGCGGCAAGTCGAGCCCGAGCGATGGAGCCTCCACGAACGCTACAACGCGAGCGACGAGCTCCTCGAAGGCGGGATCAGCTCCGATCAGCTCGGCACTCGGAAATTGGTCCTGGAGGTCGCGCACGAGCTGCTCGGGATCGTCGCCGAGCAGAATCGCGCAGACGCCTCGCTTGCTCCTTGCGACGACGATGTCCCCGAGCGAGCATCGCCCGACAGCGAAGCGAATCTCCGCGTTCGTTCCGCCCGCGCGGTACTCCTTCGGCTTCATGCCGAGGAGGCGCTCCGACACCTCGTAAAAGCGCCCGTTGGATCCGAACCCCGTGTCATAGATCACGCCCGTGATGGACCTCGCTCCCTTCGCTAGCTGATCGCGTACGCGCCGGGCGCGGAAGGCCGCGGCGTACGCCTTCGGCGTAAGTCCGGTTGCGTGCTGGAAGACGCGATGAAAATGGAACGGGCTCATTCCCACGTCCGCGGCGAGAGCATCCAGGGTCGGCGCGGTCTCCGCCTCCTCGATCCGACGACAGGCCTCCGCGACGATGGCCGCGTGGTGCTGGGCCACCGTGGTGCGGTCCCCCGCAGCGCGCTTGGTTGGCCGATAGCCAGCAGCCTCGGCGTCCTTCGCGGACGCGAAAAACTCGACGTTCTCAGGCTTCGGGATGCGCGACCCGCTGCTCGGCCGGCAATACACGCCGGTCGTCTTCACAGCGTAGACGAACTGCCCGTCGGTCGCCGGATCCCTCGCAAGGACCGAGAGCCACCTCGGATCCTGTGAAGCGTCCAATTTCACGGGCGAAGATTGCGAAGGACGAGAGCGGCTCCGTATTCTGTCGCTACCCATGATGCGACCACAGTTGGGCGAGTTTCATCGCGAGGCGCTCCGGTTCTTGCGCTCGAATTCCTGTCCTCGGGAACTGGCGCGCCAGAGGTACCAGGTCGCTGCCGTTCGAAAGGGCGTCCAAGCCTGACCTAGCTCTCTCATCTGCCGCGGCGCGGGGGCTGTCGGCAAGCTCTTGAGCCGGCGATAGCCGTCGCGAACGCCGAAGTCATCGGCCGGAAGAACGTCGGCCCGGTCCAGCGAATAGATGAGAAACATCTCCACGGTCCAACGCCCCACGCCGCGCAGCGGGACGAGACGCTCGATGAGCGCGTCATCCGACATGGTTTTGGCAGCGCGGAGCGAGGGAACGACGCCATCGAGAGTCGCCCGAGCAAGTCCGCGAATACTCGCCGCCTTCGCCCCGGAGAGACCGCATGCTCGCAGTGACGCGTCGGAAGTCGCCATGATGTCGGCAGGTGTCGGGAAGCGTTGCGCGGGAAAAAGGCGCCGCACACGCTCCAGAATCGCGTCGCCCGCCTTCGCGTGAAGCTGCTGATAGGCGATCGCGCGAGTCAGTGCTTCGTATGGCTCGCGCGCCGGCCTGGACTCGAGACGAACCGGTCCCATGTTCGCGACATGGCTGGCCCAGTCCGCGTCCACGTTCGCCAGAAACTCGTGGGCGGAGCAGTTCACCGACGCGTGAGCCGCATCGCTGATCGACGACAACGAGGACGTCATGGGGTGTGCTCCGTTTGGCGAAGGACGTTCATCGGGAGGTCCCGGTGCAAGCAGTTGTAGTCTCCCTCGACGTAGCGAAGAAGAAGCGGTGTCGGACGCTTCTGACCTGCCGCGTGGCAGCGGCGCAGGAATATGGCGTGCGCCTCGGGGAATCGCGCACCATTCCCCGAGACCTCGTGCCATCGATTCGCGATTGGCACGAGCGCTTCATACAGCGCGCTGCGAAGCTCCCGGAGAGGAGACGGAAGCGGATACGAAAAGTACTTGTATTCGTCCAGCCCAAGCCATGCCGCGCCATCACGATGCGTGTCCGAAAGAGAACGTCGTGTGCGTACATGGCTCGAACGCGTTTGCAGTCGCGAGGCGTTAGCAGCCCCGCAAGGACGGCGTAGCCGTCCGCGTCGAGATCTCGCGCGAGCGCGCCTCTGTCGATGGACGCAACGCGCGCGCACACGCTCGATGTGATGTCGTGAGCCGGGCTCATGCTCCTTACCGTACGGGGCGGGTGCCCACGACGACGCCCCGCTACTTGCGGTCGAATTCGACGAGTCGAACATGCATCTGCAAGCGAGTTGCTCGTCGCCGTCGGGGACAGGCTGACCTGACGGGCCCCCTCACTCGGGTGTATTGATGACCGCCTCCAGGTTGTTTCCGTCGGGGTCGAGCACAAAAGCGCCGTAGTGGTTTGGGTGGTACTTCGCCCGGATCTCCGGCGCCCCGTAGTCCATTCCTCCCGCCTCCAATGCGGCCGCGTGGAACGCCCGGACAGCGGCGCGACTCGGAGCCCGCAGGGCGATGTGGGTCGGCGACCTCGAGGCGCCGTGCGCATCGGTCCAATATCCGGGACGCGCTTCGCCAATCCAGAATGACGGCCTGGCGTCGGCGCCGAATCCAGCGCCTCCGGGGTACTCCTTCACCAGACCATAGCCGAGTGGTTTTAGGGCCTTCAGGTAGAAGGCCTTGCTCTTCTCGCAGCTCTGCACCGTGAGGACGATGTGATCAATCATGAAGGGGACGGTGCCATGTGCATCGTTCGCTGCCGCTCCGATTCTTGCGATCGAACTCGCGCTCGGCGGCCGGAGCCGAAATGAGTAAGTGAATGTCTGCTCATTGGGCCCGCCGAACTGCCTGTCGGCGAACGTTTGTGGGCCCACTGTTCTCCCCGAGCGCCGTCCGGGATGGCTCGTGCGGTCTCGAGAGCGCGGCGCAGCTCGTCGATCCCCAAGCATCGACTCGCACCCCAGCCTATTGAGGCTACGCGCAGGCCCACGACGAGGCGAATCGAGTCCGGGTATTCCGCGAACGCGCCTGACTCAACTCGGTCGCAAGCTCGTCGCACTCTGGACGATCAACCGTCAGCGCGGCGGTGGGAGTCCGTGCGGGCTCGGACATGGCGGCCGATCCTTTGGCCGATCGACGACGAGACAAGGCCGCGGGAGCGTCCGTCGTGGGGCTCTGTGTGGCAGGGGCGGTGGCGTGTGCGCCGCTCTGATGGCTCGGGTCACGTGATGCTCGGGCCCAGCGGGAGACGCAGTCACGCGCCAATCGCGTTCCGAGCCTGGGGCGACCGACCGAGCTCGTTGGCCAGCAGGTCGAAGACGACGCGGATGCGTCGGCTCGTATGCAGCTCGCGATGGGTCGCGAGCCAGACCGGCACGGGGATCGGCGGCAGCTCGGGCAACACGCGGCGGACCCGAGGCTCGGCATCGCCCACTTCGTCCATCACGATGCAGATGCCGACGCCGTGCTTGGCCAACTCCCACTGCACCAAATGGTTGTCGGTGATGATCGGGAAGTTCTTGGTGGTGAGCTCCAAGCCCAAGGCACGCAGACCCTTCATCATCAAATCGGTCCGGTCGAAGCCGAAAAAGTCAGCGTGGGATTAGCGTGGGATAGGCCCGCGGGGGAGGTCGGGTTGCCGATCCGCTCGAGGTAGGCCGGAGAGGCGTAGAGGCGGGCGCTTCGGTCGGCGATCTTTTTGGCGACGAGATCGGGCTGGGTTGGCGTGAAATTGCGCACGGCGATGTCGGCCTCCCGACGCCGAAGGTCGCGTGCGGTGTTGGAGGCGATGATCTCGATCTCGATTCCCGGATGGGTCCGGCGCATGCGCCCGACGATGGGGGGCAGGATGTGAGCCGCGATCAGCTCGCTTGCGGTGATGCACACCGTCCCGTTGATCGAGAGCGCCTTTCCAGCCGCGCTCATCGAGACGCGGGTCGCCGCGTCGCCCATCGCTCGAAGGTGCTCCATCAGATCCAGGCCGGGCGAGGTGAGCTTGATCGAGTTGGCGATCCGCTCGAAGAGCGCGACACCGAGTTCCTCTTCGAGGGCTGCGACCTGACGTCCGATCGTCGGCTGGGCAGTGCCGAGGACGCGGCCGGCGGCCGAGAACGAGCCCGCCTCGGCGGCGACCAGAAACGCCCGCGCGTGGTTCCAGTCGAAGCGTATGGAGCGCCAGTCCATGCACAAATGCATAACACACATGCAATCTCTCGGATTGCCCATTCGCTCGTGCAGGCACAGAGTGGCGTCGAAGCAACCAGCCGAGGAGGCCTCAGATGTCGGAAACGAATGGAAGTCCTATGAAAATTACGCGCCCTGCGCGGAAAATCTGCATCGTCGGAGCATCCGGCAAGCTCGGGCAGTACATGGTCCAGCACGCCCTCGACCGTGGCTACGAGGTCATCGCCGTCTGTCGCGAGCAGAGCGTCCCGAAGCTCGCCCGTTTCCAGGGGAGCATCACCGTGATGGCGGGCAGGACGGATGACCGCGAAGTCGTCGGGCGCGCCGTCGCCGGATGCGACGCCGTGCTCACCGTCCTGGTCCCACTCGGGGTCCATCAGTACGCCTCGAGGACGGCGCAGGCGGTCCTCGATCTCGCCCCCGAGCGCGCCCGCCTGCTGTTCTCGTGCGGGTGGCACATCACGCGCGACGGTCAGGACCGCTACTCGCGCCTGTTCCTGACGATCGTCAAGGTCGCCGCTTGGGTTGCTCGGGCCGTTCGCTATGGGCAGATCGACGATCAGGTGTTTGCGTACAAGCGCATCTTCGAGAGCGATCGACTCTGGACCGTGGTGCGAGGGAGCGCGCTCGAGGAGGGCGAGAGCCAGGGCCTGCCGGTGTGGAGCCGGCACGTGGGCGACGCCATCCTCGAGAGCAACATCACGCGCCGCGTGGACTTCGCCCGGTTCATGGTGGAGGCCATCGACAACGACGATCTGATCCACGAGGCTCCGGCGATCGTCGGCTGTCAGACGCCCTCGGCGCTGGCGCACGCCGTCGCTGTCCTCACCGAGGACGTCCGGTACGCGAATCGAGCGACACCAAAGGGGCCGTCGGTGCCGGCGGTTCGGAGGGCCTCTTGAAAGGCAAGATCTGCATCGTCACGGGTGGAAACAGCGGCATCGGAGCGGCGACGGTAGCGGGGCTGGCGCTGCGAGGCGCCACGGTCGTCATCGCCTGTCGCAGTGTCGACCGAGGCAGGGCTGCGCTCGAGGAGATCGCGGCGAAGACCGGCTCCAAGGACCTGAGCGTGATGCAGCTCGACCTCGCTTCGCTCGAGTCGGTGCGCTCGTTCGCCGCCGCCTTCACGGCGAGGTTCACGCGGCTGGACGTGCTCGTCGAGAACGCGGGCGTCATGACGCAGAAGCGGCAGCGGACGGTCGACGGGCTCGAGATGAACTTCGGCGTGAACCATATGGGGCACTTCCTGCTCACCGATCTGCTGTTGCCTTTCCTGAAGGCGTCGGCGCCGTCGCGCATCGTGGTGGTATCGTCGAACTTGCACTCGAGCGGCAAGATCGATTTCGACGATCTCGCGATGGAGAAGGGCTGGAGCGGCTCGTATCCCCGGTCGAAGCTCGCGAACATGCTCTTCGTTCGCGCTCTGGCCAAGCGTCTCGAGGGCAGCAAGGTCGTGGTGAACGGGCTGCACCCCGGTGTGGTCTCCACGAACCTGGCGCGAGACTACGCTGCACCCATTCGCCTGATTGCGAAGTGGTTCTTCAAGTCGCCTGCGCAAGGCGCGCGCACTTCGCTCCATCTCGCGACCGCGCCGGAGGCCGCCGGGATCTCCGGTCGCTACTTTGCGAGCGAAAAGGAAACGAAGGCGGGCGAAGCGGCGCTCGACGACGGGCTCGCCGAGCGCTTGTGGGTGGAGACGGAGCGTCTGATCGCTCGTGTCGCCCCCCCGGCAGCCCCCTCCGCGACCGCGCAGTGAGCTCTCTTTCCCATACGGGGCCGCACGGTTCACCCCCCGCTGCGGGCACCGGGCCGACGATAGCGAATCGGCCAAAAACGGCCCAAAACCCGCGAAGGCGCGACGGCGTACCGATCAGTTGCACGCGCCGGTGCGGGCACATATGCAGATGCCATCCGAACGGCAGCACGGCGCCTCTATTATTGGGCACGGAATGAGGCATTGACTGGAGGTAGTGCATTGCCCGTTGCTGCCAGAATCTGCGTTGCTCGCAGCGCTGCTTTCGCTTGCGGAGCCCTGTCGATCGTTTCCTCCGCACCCATACGAACCGAGCGTGGCGACCGTCAGGACGATCCAGGCGAGACGCATGCTGTGAGTGTACACCGCACAACGATTTAGGCCACGAAGTCGGCCCGCGTACAGATGGCTCGGCAGAACGCCGGACGCGATGCATCGCCGACGACATGGTCGACACCGTCCAAGAGAGGACCTGCGCCACTCCGGCTGACCACCCGGACCCTCCTGCCTGACCCACCTGCCCGAATCCAGCGATGACATCCATCGTCGCACCCCCCTGCGGCGTCGCGCGCGCTCAGGAATCGACATGGGCCTTCATCCAAGCGGATGCAAGGCGAGTGCGGCTCGTTGCCGGAGTCGCCCAGGTGTAACGCTCGCTCAGCGGCGGAGCGAGAAGCCGACGAAGCGCGTGGCGATCGGCTCGTCGCCGGTCACGGAAGCAAGATACCGTCTTCCCACCATGACCGCCCCCCAACCCGTCACGATTCCGAAGTGGCAGATCGCCACCAGCTGGGTTCTCTCTTGTCTACCCCTCCTCGCCTTTCTCCCGAGCGCATTCTTCAAAATCGCACAGCCCGGAGAGTTTCTCACGCAGTGGACGAAGAACTACCCGGCCGCGACGGCGCGCCCCATCGGCATCGTCGAGCTTGGGTGCCTCGTCCTCTACTTCGTACCGGCGACGCGCGTGCTCGGAGCGATCCTTGCCACCGGATACCTCGGCGGCGCCATCGCCACGCACGTTCATCAGGGGCAAGCCGTCTTTCTGTTCCCGCTCCTGATCGGGGTCATGCTCTGGGGAGGCCTCTTCTTGCGCGACCCGCGTCTCCGTCAGCTTCTGCCGACGACGAAGAAGATCGATCTCCCGCGATGACACTCATCGTCGTTCCGCGGTCTTCATGCGGATCTCGTCGTGCGCAAGATAGGCCCGGACGTCGTCTGGCTCTCCGCGCGCCAAGACGCCGACGAGTCGCTCCTCCCGCTCGCGGAGGCCGAGGTCCCCGCGCGCCTGGCGATCGGTGACGTCACCGAGGTCGATGGCTACCCGCTCGGCTCGCGCGGGGCCGAATACGATCAACGGCTGCGGCCCGAAGCCGGCCCCGCCCCCAGGGACGCCGCACCTTCGTCACGACGAGCCGCGCCTGCCCCGCACGTAGCCCAAGCCATCGGTGACGAACCTCCCCCCTTCACGGGCAGTCCGCATCGGCGATGTAGCGTAGGCCCTCGCGGGCGACGAGATAGTCGGCGCGCAAACCGAACGTGACGGGCTCGCCGTCGGCGAGCAACGTCCAGGAACCGGGAAAGCGAAGGCACGTACATGGCCCGAGGACTGGCAGGGTCGTCTCCACGCGGCTTGCGTCGAACAAAGGCCCGTTCCATACTGAACCTTATGGTTCACCCTTCTGCTGCCGGGCTCGACCGCTCGTTCGCCGCTCTGTCGGACCCCACACGGAGGGGCGTCCTTGAGCGACTCGGACGCGGAGACGCCTCGATCACAGACCTCGCCGCCAAGTTCGAGATGACCCTCACCGGCATGAAGAAACACGTCGCGCTTCTGGAAGAGACCGGTCTCGTGAGCACCGAGAAGGTCGGTCGGGTCCGGACCTGCAAGCTAGGGCCGCGCCGGCTGGAGGATGAGACGGCGTGGATCGAGAGGTACCGCCAGCTCTGGGATGCACGCTTCGACGCACTGGACGAGCTTGTCGAAACAATGACGAAGAAGGAGGAGACCGATGGACGTCACAGCAAGAGAAGGTGACCCCAACCCAATGAAGAACGTCACTACGGTGGAACGGAAGTCCGAGCGCGAGATCGTCGTCACGCGAACCATCAATGGCCCGGCACGCATCGTGTTCGACGGCTTTACCAAGCCCGAGCTGCTCAAGCGGTGGTGGGCACCGAAGTCGACGGGCCTGTCCCTCCTTTCCTGCGAGGCGGATGTTCGTGTCGGCGGCAAGTACCGTTTCGTGTTCGTCGACGCTGCCTCAAAGCCAATGGGGGAGTTCTTCGGTAGGTACATCGAAGTGACACCGCACCTACGCCTCGTCTGGACGAATGAGGAAGGTGGGGACGGTGGGGCCGTTACCACGGTGACCTTCGAGGAAAAAGGTGGCAAGACGCTGCTGGTCCTGCACGACCTCTATCCCTCAAAGGAGGCACTCGACGGTACCATCGCGTCCGGGATGGAGCCTGCGATGCGCGAGACGCTCGACCAGCTCGACGAGCTGATCGCGATACTTTCGAGCCAAGGGAGCCCGTCATAAGCACAAGCGCTGCTGCCAGGCCATTGTCGCGGCGACGGCGCAACCGGCGGCGGTACGCTCGGATGCTCGCGACCCCACCGGTCAGTTACACGGTGAGCCGCGCCGCTGTAGACGGGCGCTGAGAAGCGCCGTTTTCGGTGCGGGCCGGTCTGGTCGGGTAGTTGGCGCTGGGCGGGGGGCTGACGACGATCTTCGCGGCCCATCAAGAAGGATGAGGGCCCGGAGCGGCAAACTCCGAGCCCTCGTGTCGGTTCGCGTGCTCGCGTTCGACGAAGAGGTTGTCGCACGGGATCGCGCTGCTGGCCCACTTCGGGTCGGTGGGAGCGACGCGTGCTCGACCTACGGCTTTTCCAATGTGTTCGCGATGGCTGTCGACGGCCGGGATACATCTGCCGATTCTGCGATCACGGCCAGATGTATTGCACCCGCCGATGCCGTGACGCTCAACAGGCGGAGTCGCGTCGGCGATCGAAGCAGCGCTACTGGCGGAGCCCCAAGGGGCGGAAAGCGACGTCCAAACGGATGGTCCGTTTTCGTGGGTCGTCGCGCCAAAAAATAGTGACGGACACCGGTCGCCGAGAAGTTGGCCGTTCCGAGACCGTATCCGAGGCCGCGGCGCCGCTCCCCATGGAGGGGACAACCGCCGGGGCCGAGGAGACGACCGATGAGCGACATCTGGATGGGGATCGCGCCGGAGCCGAAGGCCACGCGCGTGATCGCGATGGCGGGTCCGAGCGAGACAATTTTGAAAGCGCGGCTGCTGCCGTCGCCCCAGCATCCGCGAGCGATGGCCATCCTGCTCGAAGCCGTGGCGATGTGGCAAGGAACGAGGGTCCGCGCTGTGGTCAGTGTGGACGAGAGGGATGGGGCGTGCGACTCGGATTTTTATCGCGCCGTCTTCACCGACTTCGGCGGCCCGCTGTACACGCTCGACTGGGTGCCCGCGTGCCGTCGGGTCCGTCGCCACCGAGACTTGGCCGGCGTCGGCGCATTCGCTGACCTGCGCCAGCTCTTCGAGGTGGCGCGATGATCTCGCCGGAGCTTCGCGCGCGCATTCGGCGGATGTTTTACGCCGAGCACTGGAAGATGGGCACCATCGCTGCAGAGCTGGGGGTGCACCGCGACACCGTGGCCCTGGCGGTCGAGCCCGAGCGTTTCGTCAATATCGCTCTACGCCCCCAGTACGCGTTGCTCGACCCGTACAAGGACTTCGTGCGCATCACGCTCGAGCAGTATCCACGGCTGCGGGCCACCCGCCTTTTGCAGATGATCCAGCCGAGCACGTCGCCCGCTCGGCCGTCTCGAACCTGGTCGCCCGGTGCGGCGGCTCCGTCGGTCTCCGGAGCGTTTTCCATGCTCTTTCCGTGGGCGGATGAGCTTTCGGACAAATCCTCAATGATTTCTAAGGCGCGCCACGCAGGAGTCGAACCTGCGACCTACGGCTCCGGAGGTCCGGAAATATCAGTGCAGGAGGCTGCACCAGAGTGCACCACCCCAGATTCCGCCACAGACGAGACCCTCCAGGGTGCACCAGAGTGCACCTACGGTGCAGATTCCGACGCCCGCAGTAAACGCGTCGACGTGCCCGCAGTAAGGATCGAAGAGGCGATTAAGGCCCTCCTGGCGGGCGACGTCGACACCGCCCGTCACCTCCTCAGAAGACGTCACCACCGTCGTCCTCGATCCAACCGCCTCTCTTCTTCCCGCCGTCTGTGATCGAAGGATCGCGGTTGACAGCCTGCGAGACCACTTGAGTGCCGTAACTGTATGGACTCCGCCGGGCAACGAGCCTCCACACCGCGCCGCTCTGTATCCTCGTCACGTTCGCGCTCAGCCCCCCGGGCAAGACTTGGCGGCCCCACCCCGGCAACGTCCACGACGTTGCCTCCCCGGGCACAGATCAGGCTGGCGTAAGAGACTGCGGGTTGCTCGGCTCAGCCAAGTTGGGGCGTACGCCGGAGTTGAATTCACCATCACTGTCGCGCCAGGGGTATTTTCAGAGTCAGCTCGGCGAAAGTAAATGACACAAATGACAGAAATCGGTCCAGGGATGCCCCCGTGGTCCCCCCGGGGGGCACCATCCCCCTAAACTTCGGATGGCGGTGAGCGCGGCTCTACGAGAGCTTCGGGCATGGCATGCCGGTCGTCTTCCTGCACCCGCTCTCGCTCAACGCCAAACCTGGGTCCACCGGGTGTTCGTCTTTCGCCGGGTCTCGATCAACGGCGCTCGTCGCCTCGTCGAGCAAGCGACTTGCCTAGAACCCGCGGAAGACCTCGCCGTCGACGGAGCGGTACCAGACGCCGTGCACTCGCCCGAGAGGACTCCTGGACACGGCCTCCGAAAGCCAGCGACCTTTGTTCATCAGGCCGGTTGCCCGAGCGCGGAATCCTCGAGCCACTGCACGACGGCGTCCGGGTCGGCCAGCAGCACGTCGCCCGGCTTCTCTCCGTCCAGCTGCGGCATCGGAGTGTTCAGCCACTTGCGAAGGGCCGACGGCGTGGCGCTCACGCAACGCCTTGCGAGGAGCGCCGCGCGCTCGAGCTTTTCGAGGCGCTTCTGAAGCCCGTGCGCATCGGGCGTTTTGTGCACGGCCTGTATCGAAGCCCCGAGCGCGCGGCTTAAGGCGCTGAGGGTCCACCCGAAGTGCCGCGCGATCCGTGTCGCATCAAGACGCCCTGACGCAGCGCAGCGCAGCTCGGGCATGCTCCACGTCTCCATCGCGGGAGCGGCACGCGCGGTCGCGCGCTCGACTCGAAACCGGAACTCCTCGATGTCGATCGGCGTCCTGACCCAATCGACGCCAGGGCGCGCCAACAGCCGCTCAAGCCCTTGCTCGTGCCGCAGGAAGTCCTTGCTCTCTCCGACGATCACCACCGATGCAGCCGCGCCGCTCCGTCCGAGCCGCTCGACGATTTCTGCACCAGAGGCCGTCGGGATGCTCAGATCGACGAGCACGAGGTCGTAGTTCGCGCGGGTAGCCGCGCTGAGCTTGGCGGCCCACGTCTTCTTCGCAGGCCGCTCGACCTCGAAATGCGCCGCAAGCAACTTGGCGTAGGCGCGTTCGTGCAAGTTACCGAAGAGAAGAGCCCTGTGCGTTGTCATGGACGCAGTTTGACCTTATTTCAACCAACATTCAACCATACTTCAACCGGCTAACGAGAGAAAAGCTCGACGAGCGCGCGAGAGATCACCAGGTCCTGCTCGACTTGCCGATCGGTGACCCACGGCGCGTGCGAGCGCCACTCGGATCAGAAGTCTTTCGGGATCACGCGTCGCTGTCCGCGGTGGCGTTGACGGCGAGCTTCCAGCGCTTGAGGCGCTCCGCGCCCGCTCTCGGCTTTGCGCGGACGAGTGGCGCGAAGAATAGCGCGCGCTCACTCACGAAGGGGACGAGACACTCCGCGAGGTTTCGATGCTCCGCTAAATCGAGCAGGTAGCCGAGGCGCTGCACCCAGGAGGTCGGACAAAGCTGCGCTGCCGCGAGGAGGTTTCTCGGCATCAAGCGATTCGACCAACTCGGCCAGCACCGAGGCGACGTTGTCGAGGCCGCCGCACTGATCGGCATAGCCGGCGAGCTCCAGCGCCGTCGCTTCCGCGGTATCGTCCCCGACGCACTCAGGGCATCGGTCTCCGCGGACGAGCGTCCCGTCGCGATCCGCACGCACGCCACGACCGTATCCTTGTGATACATCTAACCCCGCACATCGTTCATACAGCGTCTCCATGGTTCCTCCATGGTGCCGCGGCGGCGTGGAACCCTCACGCGAAGAACTCTAACAATCGTGCTCGTACGGGCCACATGCGGAGGTGCTCAAAGGGCTCCGGGTCAAACTAAGCTTCGGACTCACCGGCACCAAGGAAAGGCCGACCTCAGTGCCGCCGCAGCTGCGCACGATACAACGTTTCGTGCGCAGCAGGTCGACGGCAACGCCGGTGGGGAACTAAACTCCGCCTTCAGCGGCCCATCTGGCTCCGAGAGCCGCTTGGTGCGGATTCTGGTGCGCGTCTTGGTGCGGGCGCATGAATCGGAAGGCTGAATCCCCAAGAATTTCGCGGGCCCGCCCGGAAGGGATCGAACCTGCGACCCGCGGCTTAGAAGGCCATGCCAGTTGGGTGCGGGAGAGTGCGGGAGAGTGCAGATTGGGCGATTTTTCGGAAAATTGCCCCGTTCAGAGTGCGGGAGAGTGCAGCCACGGTGCGGATGGCGACGATCGCACCAAGCGCGTCGGCCCGCCCGCACCAAACCTCGAAGAGGCGATCCGGGCGCTCGTCGCGGGCGACGTCGAGACCGCACGCCGACTGCTCCAGTGACGGCGCGGCATGGTCATGCAACCCCTCCTGCCGGCGCCTCTGACGCGCGTCTCGCTTGAGTGCGGTTGGGGATGGGTGTTGATGGGCGGCGGTGGCGATCCCATCGAACACAAGAAATGCATCCAGCCTAACAGGCATCGAGCCCGGCACCGCAGAGTCCATCGTGGGTTCCGGTTGGACTTCGTCATCACTCTCTTAGGCGCCGTCCGTAAATAATGGAACGGATTGGGCGCGCGCCAATAGGCCTTTCCTCGATATGGGAGCGCGAGATTACTGGTCCGTAATTCATGGACGACGCCTTATGCGGAGCCGCCGATGCAGTGATCCGTCGCGCCAACGTCATTTTCAGGAGTCGACCCCCCCAAGTCAGTGACACAAATGACGAAAATCGATCTTCTAGGGGTGTTCCCCTCGCTCGCTGCGTGACCACTAGCGCCGGCCGAGGCAAAAGAGGAAGGGAAACAGGGCGGTGCGGCGGGATGGCTTGCCAAATTGGGCGATGCGTTGGGGGTTGAATTCCAGCTTCACTGTCGCGGCAGATGTATTTTCCAGAGTCGGCTCGGCGAAAGTAAATGACGTAAATGACAGAATTCGGCCCGCATGGTCCTACTGGGGGCACCAGCCGCTTAAGCTGCGCAACCCAACGGGGGGGTTGCGCCCGCGAAGCCGGGGACGAGGGCGACGAACTAGGATTCAGCGTTCGTGGCGAACGAGATCGAAAAGTGGCTCGCGACGTACTGCGCGGGCCGCGGAGTCACGCAGCGCCATCGTGGATGGCTACGCTCCGCCAGCCACCTCGACGGGACGGGCGAAGATTCGATCGGCTCTGGCGGCGATGGTGCCGGTAGCCAGAGCAGAATCCCCCTGGACAGCAGGTCTCCCGGGCTTGCCGATCCGGGGCCCGTGAGCTATCACTCAAATATCCCTCAGTTTTGAGGTGGAGGTTCCATGCGTCTCGAAGCCACCATTCCGGAGAGCCGTGGCGCTGCGGCCGTGAAGCTCGCCGAAGAGCTCGGCCTCAGCCGCAGCCAGCTCGTCGACGAGGCGCTTTCGCTGTTCATGAAGGCCGTTATCGAGGTCCGGCGTGGGCGACGGCTCGTGACGCTCGATGCGCGGTCGTCGCAGCCTGCGTGCGAGATCGCGACGCCGACCCTGTCCGCCCTCGAATGGGCGCTCTCCTCGGAGAAAGTCGAACTCCCGCCTGAAGCGCTTGCGAAGATGACCGAGCTCGCTGAAGCTGCGCCTCAGCCTGGCCCGAGGCTGCGGGCGGCGGCGAAGCGTCCGCGAGGATGAGTTCTCGGGACTCGGCTTACATCACCGAACGGATCGAGGAGGCGGACACGAAGTCCGGCTTCTCGTGCGGCAAGCATCCGCTCGATGACTACTTCGTGCGCCATGCGCTCGCGAACGATCGGCGCGGGATCTGTCGTGCGTTCGTCCTCCGGGGGCCGCCTGGCAAAGCGGGCGAGCCAGCGCCCGTGCTCGGCTTCTACACGCTGAGCATGGCGAGCGCAGAGTCCGCGCACGTCGCCGCGGTTCTGAAGGAGAAGCTGCCGCGCTATCCGATGCCCGTCGCGCTGGTCGGGCGACTCGCGGTCGACGTGCGCGTGCAGGGCCGACGGCTCGGGGAGCAGCTCCTGGTGGAGGCGCTCCGGCGGGTCGTGGACGCTGCAAGCATGGTCGGATGCACCGGCATCATCGTCGACGCCAAGGACGAGGCGGCCGAGAAGTTCTACGCGAAATACGACTTCGTCACAGTGGCCGCCGAGACCTGGCCGCGCCGCATGTCCCTGTCCATCGGCACCGCGCAGAAAGCTTTCGCCGACGACGAGCGGTGAGCTCCGAATCAGGGATCTGAGTACAGGGTATCCAGCACCCAGGTACGAGGGTACGGCACGGCGTGTTGCCCGTTGAAGTTGCTTATTCTTGCAGCCTCGTGGCGCTGGAGGCACCGCGCCCTCGTCGATCTCCGCTTCTGCGCGTCGTCGATCCACCCCAAACGAAACGAGCGCCGCCTCCGTTGCTGGGCAGCCGGTTTGCTACGCAGCCCGCCAAGAACCGCATTGCGAAGCGGGCAAGGTCAACGACGATCCACCTGTTCACACAGCAATCTTGCAAACTTGCCGTACCAGGTTCGCGTCGCCGAAATTCGTCAGCTTGACAGACCTCCTTTGCGAGCTGTCCGGCCGTTACCGTGTGTTCAGGGGCGTGGTTAGGCGAGCGCCCACGTTTACGCACGGAGCTCGACGCCTCGGACGGCGGGGCTGATTGCCGACGGAAGGGCTCCGGACAACCCTAACCGGGGAGGCTGATTTGTCGGTGAAATTCCGGTGGAAACCGTGGCACCGTCTGTTCACGGGAACATGCCATCGAACTGCTGACCTAGGAGTTCCGCGAACCGAAGCAGGCGTGGGGCGAGGCCTCGTCTGGAGTCACCGAGGGCTCGGGCGACCTGCAGGTCGCGCGCCGGCCACTGGATGTCTCCGTGCGCATTCTCCCACGGGTATTCGAGCTGGGGGCCCTCGGGAGGCGCGAGCTGTGGGTGCGCCGTCTCGAGCGCGACAATCACCCAGAGCACGTCTTCCCAGACCTTCGCCCCGCCGAGAGCGGCAAACATGGTCTTCTGCCGCCGCAGGGACAGCAGCATGCGTGAGGCGGCCTTGTGGCTCGTGGTCACTGTCGCGCGCGGTACGGAACGCTGACGCAGAAGAGCTGCCTTCGCGTACTTCTAAAAAACCATCTGCCAAAGCATCGCCGCCGCGGAAGGTGACGCGGAGCCCATCGCCTTGAGACCGAGAAGGTCCGCGTGCGCCTGCTCAAGAAAGGCTGTCGCCCAATCGCGGTCAGTCGCCACGGGCTCAGCCGACCCTTTTCAATTTGTCCCAGCCCGGGGGCAGCTTCAGGTCGCCCTTCTTGACCGCAGCCCACTCCGCTGGGCTCAGCAGCACAACGACCGACGGGTACGGGACGCCGTCCTTGGGTTGCGCCTCGAATCGAAACGGCAGCACCTCGCCTGGGCCTGCATTGCCGAGCGACCCCGACACTTCGACGAGCCGCACCTCGTTGTCGACCCCCTCGACGAAGTAGACGTCGGTCGTCTTTGGATCGTCCTCGACGTGAGCTTTGGCGAGCTCCTTTGCAAACTCGGGTACGGTTTTCATCGCCCCGTTTAAGCTAGCACGCAGGCTCGCGGGCACTCTAAGGCGACACGCTGCGCGACACGCGCTGCGGGGACGAGAAATGCATTTTCGGCGGCTTCCTTGGGAGGCGGCGCATGTGGGGCCAACACCCAGCATACCGCGTCGGCCGCAGCGATTCGCGGGTGACAGGGACGGCGGCCGGCGCGAACCTCGCCGCGATGCTCGCCATCCTGCAAGCACGCTGCGCTCCGCGCTGCGGCGTCGTGCGAGCCTCGTTGCGGCGAACCTCGTGCTCCGCCAGCAGCTCGCGATTCTTCGTCGGGCGACTCCTCGGCCGCGGCTCCGGCCGATCGACCGCGCGTTTGGCGTCATGGTCGCCCGTGGGTGGTCGCGGTGGGCGGAGTGCCTCGCGATCGTCGAACCGGCGACCGTGATCGCATGGCATCGGCGGGGCTTCGCTCGGTGGTGGGCGTAGAGGTCTCGCCTCGTGGGTCGGCCGCCCCTGGCGCCGGAGCCGGTGAGCCTCATCGCGCAGATGTCGCGAGAGAGTCCACTTTGGAGCCGGCGGAGAATCGCCGGGAGCTGCTTCAAGAGCTCGCATCGAACCCGCTCGGCTCCCCAGAGCCGGTTCTCGGTCGCCATGCGGTGGATGAGGGCGACAACCTCCGGCCCGACGCGCGGTTCGCGTGTTGCCGAGCTACCCTTCCTTAAGTGGCTGTAGCCAGTGTTCGGGAGGGGAGAAGCGTTGCGCGAACGCCAACACAATCGAGAGTTGTGCCGGCGGCGGAGACGTTCCGCCGGGCGGACCTAATGCCTGGCAACCCGAGCAATGTTCGAGCTCGAACCCGTATTGCGTGGAATCCTCGGGATCTGCCATGTGTGTCGCATCACCAACCTCCGTTCCGGCATGTGACGGTGGCACATTCGTATGCTGGCAGAATACGCCGGGCTATTGTCAAAACGGGTTTCCCACCATCGGACCCATGACTGCGTATTTCACGGGGGGCCTCGGCACATCTTGCGTCGCGCCAACTCCGTATTGCACGATCGGCGACACCGGAGCGATGTGCACCGACGGTGGATGACGCGCATCGAGCGCCCCGGCATAGTGCCGCAGTTCGGCATCGTGCCGCAGTTCCAAGAAAGGTGCGGCGAGACCTGCCTCGGTCGCGACCGGTCCGCGATCCGTATCCCTCCCGCGCTCTCGGCGATCAACAGCCGCTTAGGACCAAAAGCATCGAGAAAACAGGCCCCGAGGCGTTTCGCGCACTCCCGCACGTTACGACCGAACGGTCCCGCGATGGTGAGCAAAGCGGCCCGCATTTTCAACCGAATCGGTCGGATTCGAATGCGGCCGATCCGTTCGCCCACCGTGACGAGTGCGACGCAATTCTCCGTCTTCAGCGGCCGATCTGGCTCCGAGAGCCGCTTGGTGCGAATTTTGGTGTGCGTCTTGGTGCGGGTCGACGAATCGGGAGGCAAGCACTCCACCGTGTCCCGTAGAATCGTTGCTCCGGCGCTCTTCCCCGTGAACGTGCGCTGGTCTCCCATGCCGCGAAGCCGTTGACTGTCACGAGCCCGGTCGGTGTGTGACGAGCGGCGGATCTGGCGAAGCGGAGCCGGAAACCGTCGCGGCGGCCCCCGACGGGAAGATCAGGGCACCAAAGTCACGCCAAGTAGCACGTCCGAAACCGTCTCCAAGATCGCACGCGGCGGGCGCGCAAGATTCCATGGCAACGCCCTGACGACCGCGATGGGGATGCCATCTTCGGCGCAACGTTCGACGCAGGGGTCGAAAACCTCGGCGTCCTGCGTGCCACGCCGGCCGCCCTCGTGCGGAGCGCGGCGGCCCTGGTGCGCTTCACGTTGGCTGGTCCCCCGCTTGCTTCGAGGGTACCCTCATTCGGTGACCCACGAGGAGCTGCTTGCTCGCATTACGATCGATCCGGCCGTCTGCCACGGTAAGCCGTGCATACGCGGGCACAGGATTTGGGTCGGCCTCGTGCTCAGTATGCTCGAGGGCGGGATGAGCCAAGACGAGATCTTGGCCGAGTACCCGAGTATCGAGCCGGCCGACATCCGGGCGTGCCTCGCGTACGCGTCCGAGCTTACGCGGGTCCGGTTCGTCGACTTGCCTCAGGCGTCGTGAAATTCAAGCTGGACGCCAATGTCGGTAAACGCGGACGTCAGCTTCTCGTCGATGCTGGGCACGATACGTCTACCGCTGAGGTTCAGGGTCTGGGTCAGGCGTCCGACGAGACGCTGATCGCCGTCTGCGCTGCAGAGGGGCGCGCGCTCGTCACTCTCGACACCGACTTCGCCAACGCCATGCGGTACCCGCCGGCGCGCTATGCCGGTATCGTCGTAGTCCGGACGACGCCGAGGGCGACCTCGAGTGACATCGAGGCCGCGCTCGGAGCACTACTCCAAGTCATTGGTGATTCGTGTGTCACTGGCCGCTTGCTCATCGTCGATCCCGCCGGTCGCGTGCGCGAGTACAGGTCTACCGACGAGTATGAACCGCGGTAAGGCGCAATGTGCTGGTGGCTGCCGATGAGGACGCGGTCGTCCTTCTGCAGGCGGCCCCGCTTGATCTTCTCGCCGTTGAAGAAGGTGCCGTTTCAGTTCCATGCCCTGTGATAGCGTGCCGCGCCGTGGGGACGGGCGACGAAGCGCTGGGCGGCGGGCGCGCCGATGCGAAGGCCAAAAAGTCGATCGCGGAGGGCATCAAAGCCTGGAGCGAGGCGTTGGGTGCGGCCATCAAGGTGGTGCTGACCGTCGCCGGCGCGGGCGTCGTCTTCTGGGCGCTCAACGCGGCGAGACGGACAGTCGACGAGCGGCTGCTTCGGGTCGAGGTCGATCCCAAGACCGTCGCGAAGCTCGCCGAGCTGGGAAGCAGCGTGGACCTGCGCGACGCGCTGCTCGAAGCGACCAATCGCGAGACCGAGTTCGTCTCCGAGGTCTTGAAGGAGCAAGCGCTCTCGAACCTGATTCAAGGCACCGCGGACGACGGTTTTTCGCTCAAGCCCTTCGGTCTGGACGTATCGACCGACGACATGGCCAAGATCCTGCGCGCGCTGCTCCACGCGCCATCGCCTCCATTTTCGCGGATCGAGGCGTCGCCGTCCGACGATGCTCGAGCTTCGCGCGACCTGCGCCTGCAAGTGGAGGTGGGAAGCGGAGGCGGCCGTCATGAATTGCTCGGCTTTTGGATTCCGCGGGGCGGGCCCGCCATGCAGCGCGCGCTGGACCAGGCGATGAACGTCGCGGCGGAGCACCTCGTCGAGGGGGTCGACCCGCTCGCGGTCAGCGTATGGTACCTGAATCAGCAATCGCCGTTCGGCGCTCAGCACGACGACGAAGTGCGGCGCTATCTTCAGCGCTCCGTCTCTGCCGCGGCCCGGGTGGTGGGCGACCCCGACCGCGTCTGCATGGCCGCCGTTGTCAGGGAGATGTCCGAAGCGCGCCGAGGGCAGGCCCAGTCGAGCGGCGAACCCGCCGTGGACACGGCCATCGACCGATTGGAAAGCCTTGCCGCAACCGCGCGGCGCGACGGCATGTGCCGCCTGCATGCCAAGACGGACATCGCTCTCCTGAGGTTCTGGACCTCCTTCTGCGAACCAAGCGTTCGGGACGAGGCGCAACGATTTGCGCTGGCGACTCAACCTCTCGACGCTCTCGGCGATTACCGGCGATCGGGAACGCCCGATACGGGGTGGGATCGAATCGACGTCATTCGACTTCAGCTGGATCTCGCGAGAGCGCTGAGCCAGCAAATCGGCACGTCCGCGCGCGCCCACGTCTGCTGGGGCCCCCTGCCGCCGGATCCGGCGGATTCGAAGATCGCGACGTCTTCGGTACTCGACCTGTTCAAGAAGCTGCGGGCCAGGTTTCCTCCCGGCGGCCCGTCGGAGGCCTCGGTTCCGGGCAACGTCGTCAAGCTGCTCGGAGTGATCCTGGATCGCGGGCTCTCGCGAGGAGACGCGCACCGACGCCTGAACCTATCGAGCGATTTCATGCTCCTGATCGACGAATACGTCGCCAAGGATCCCCACCCGCGCGGCCTCTTCATGGTCAAAGGTCTCTACTTGTTCGCCCTGGGCCGCGCGGCGGTCGATCCGACGGCGACCGCGGAGCAGCGCGCGGAGCTCCTCGACGGCGACTTTCGGGGCGCCCCTCCGGTCTCCGATGTCCAGAAGGAACTCTTGCAGCCATTCGCGAACGCCATGTTCGCCGCCGCGGAGATTGCCTTCGAGAACGCGGCAGCGACGACGAACTGGCCGACGGAGGAGTGGTCTTCGGTCGACGCCCTCGTGCGCCTCGGCGACGTGCGGTACGCGGCAGGCGATCTAGGCGGCGCCGAGCGTGCGTACGCGCGAGCCGTCGGCACCTTCGTCGAGGAGGACGAGCCGGTGCGTGACATCCCACTCCTTTGGAAGGCGACCGCTCACTGGACGAACGCGCTGGTACGCGGCCGAACCTGCGAAGCAACCCCAACTCGGGACGCCGTGTGGTCGAGCACCTGGAGACACCTTGACTCGACCGTCGCCAAGAACGCCTGCAACTTCTGGGAGCCCGCCGCATCGAATCCCCTTCGCGGCAACAAGCTGAGCGACAAAAAGGAGGGCGCAGAGGCGGTGGGCCTCACGGCCATCCTACGAGAGCCCGTTCAGGAGCTCGTCACCGCCTGCGCGCCCGCCGCAACAGGGATCGAATCCCTCGACTGTCTCGAGGACAAGGATACCGCGCTCCTGCTCGACAAATTCACCGGCCAGCATGCGAGCGCCGAGATCGACGAGCGGATCGTGGAGTCGCTCCGAGCGTTGCCAAGCGGGGAGTAGGCCGCCGGCCGCGGCATGACGGTTATCGCAAGAGGAATGCGCCCTGCGATCACGTCGATCGGCTCGCCCCCCATATTTTTTGGCGATGAGGTGACCAACCGCCGACGATCAGCAGGATGTCCTCGACTTAGGCCGGGTCGAGCCGCACTTGCCCATTCACGGTGACGCCCAGCGACTACGGCACGCCCGTCTGAGGAACGGTCAGCGTCATGGCCGCCGCCGCGGCACCGCCGAGGGGAGCATCAGCGCTCAGAGGGTGTTTACCTTGCCGGCGAGCTGCCGGAATCTGTGGACGAAGCTCAGCTGAATCCACGCCTCACTGCTCTCGATGCAGCGCTTCGGTACGACCAGAAAGCCTTTGATGTCCGGTCGCTGCACCACGGTCACTTTCACTCCGTTTGCGTCTGCGCATCTCGCGCGAGGTCGCCCGTGTTATGCACCATCAGCAAGCACATTTTCGAGGTATGCTGCGCGAAACGAACGCCGCGCAGTCACTTCAGCCGCCGTCTGGCCGCGTCAGCATCCCCTGGATCTCGTATCGGCATCCCGCGTGGTCGGTGTACACGCATTTGACGATGGGCCATGGCACAACCTTGAGCAACATTTCATCGACAAGACGGGCGAGGTGCAGAGCACGGACTTTGCTGCGTTCTTCCGTGAGGCTATGATGCGCAAAGGGGGGAATATTTCGAAGAATAGCATTTTTGTGCAGTTCGAGAAGAGCCACAAATCTGGGGAGTTCAAGCCGAGGGACGTTCTCAACGAATTTCAGAAGCAAGCGGGGAGCTACGACATCATCCGCGGTATGGATCCGCATCCCTCTCCCGTCGTGGAGCGAGATCTTGTGCGCTTGCGCGTCCTGGAGACGAAATCCGCAAACCCCCTGATCCTGAGACTTTTCGAACTCCACCAAGAGGAGCGTCTGCACGAGACGGACCTTGCTTCGGCGCTGAGAGCGATAAGCGGGTTTGTGCTGCGCCGTGCCATCACGCGCGAGACCACACGTTTCTACGGGCAATGGTTCTGCGCGGCTTGCAGGGAACTTGGCGACGCCCCGCTCGCTCGCGATGCTCAGGGCGCGGCTGACGGCCGGCGTCATGGCGTGCGGACGATCACGAGATCGAAGAAGCTGCGAGATTCGTCGCTGCAACCGGGGAGTTTGTGGCGGCGAGGTCATAGGGGCTCGCTCTTCGACGTGGGACGCTCAGGGCACGAAATCACCCCAAGTGTTCATTTTGGGGTGAACGCCAAGGATGACGTCGCACGTGCTTTGGTACCGGGGGTCGCCCCTGCGATGAGCGCCAAATTGCGACGGCGCGGTGGTTGCCCTCCGCGATGCGCCAGGGGCCGTGAGGATCAGTTGCAAGGAGGATGGGCGGTTGAGTCCTCGCGGGGTCCGGCGTGCGGTCACCCCGGAAGCTCGCCGGCCCGTCCGGATAGTCGGCAATTTCCGCCACCGTTCGAGCCGCACGCGTGGACGAGAGGGGCGCCCCCCAGTGGTTGATCGCCCAATGGCGGTGAAGCACGACGGAGCCCAGCTCGACGACGGGAAAATCAGATTCGTACCAGGTGACGCCGAGCGTTCTGAGAATCAGGGTCTCGCGTCCGCGCCGTCCAGCAAGCAGCCACCGGACGGCTTCGTCTTGATCGGCGTCGGTGAGAGGTGCGCCGTCCGCGACTTTACGGACGAGCGGCTCCGGTCGTCCCGCGCCCCACTCGTTGGGCTCCGCAAGCGCCCAGGCGAGCAGCATCGTGCGCAATGGAATCGGTGCACGCGCGGTCAGAAGCATGGGCCGGCGAAAAGTCTAGCCCATGGACAGTGTCACCTCAGTCCCGCGCCTCTTCCGCCAGTGCTTCCATCGGGCCGACGCCGCCGTCGGGGCGATCTCTTTCTTCTGTTTCACGCGTAAGGGCCCTCGCCCGCGCGCGATCTTCCGCGGCGGTTCGGTCGACTCGGTCCTCGGCGATGGTCTCTTGGCGCTCGCCCGTTTTCCGATCGCCTCGAGGGACGGTCTCGACGAACATCGCGCAGCGCTCTTCACGGGCACGGATGTTGGCGGCAAGGTGCGCGAGGACACCTTCAGCGACCACCGGTCCCACGCCAAGATCGGCTCTACAGCTCCGCCATTGCCGCACGGACCGAGAGCATGTGGGTGTCCGCCGACGGCTCTTTCGGCAGTTCGGCGATCAACCCGGCGCGTCGCTAATGCGCGGCGAGTTCGGCCGCGTCCTGACCCCGCGCCTCCCGAATTCGAGGCGAACGTCCGGTCTTCACGGCCTTGTTTATGGATGTGCTCGACATGCCCACCTTCTACATCATTGGGCTCTCTCGTGGCTCCTCCTCGGCCAATCGAGGTCGTCGAGCCACCATAGACTAGAGCCATTGCGCGAGCGTGGCGCACTCGAACAGGATCCCGGTCGTCGAAGTGCCGGCTGCGACGCCGGCCGTGTGGATGCCGTCGAGCCTTTCTGCGAGCGCCGCGACGTTGTTCGTACCCCACGGTCTCCGTGTGCGCCGCACCGCACCCGTTCCCACAGCGCCTTGCCGGACCGGAACTTCGCGAGATCGCTGTGCTTCGAAAACGGCTCGTAGGCGGCGCGCACTCGCGTCGCGTTGCTGGGCCTTGCTCTCCGACGCGGTGCGCATCGCACGCCTGGTCGCGCCGATCGTCTCGGATCGAGACGCGTCCGCGTCCCGACGGGTCACGTCCGACGGCCGGTGTCGCACGGTCTGCCATTGCTTGTGGCATGACGCGTCGTCACGTAGGCTCGGAGATCCGCGCGGGCTGCCGCTGTCACGGCCGCGCGAACGAGGGGTGGATGCTGTGAAGGCCGAACGCGTAGCCCAGGTTGTCGAGTGGTACCGGCAGCTCGCGCGTCCATTCCTCGAGCAGCACGCGGCCGACAGAGTTCCAGGACTCGACGACCAGGCCAAGCGACTCGCCGACGTTGCTGATCGGACGCGAGGCGACGAGGTTTCTGTTTGCTTTCTCGGCGCCGCAGGAGTCGGAAAGAGCACCCTGCTGAACGCGCTCGTCGACAGGACCTTCAACGTGTTGCCGCAAGGGGGCATCGGCGCCCTCACTGCGCAAGCCACGGAAGTGCGCAGCGCAGAGCGTCCGTACCTGCGCGCGAAGTACTCCGATCCGAAGACGCTTCGGGGCATCCTTCTGAACCTCGAGAAGGTGCACGAGACTTCGCTCCGCGGCTCGGTTCCCGACCTCGATGTCGCGCAGTCTGCGCAAGAGACAGCCGCGCCGACAGAGCCAGATGTCGAGCGCGGCATGACGATCGCCGAATCGTACCAACGACAGCTCCGCCTAATCGTGCAGGGCGACCAACGCGGACCGATCGAGTTGCCGTACCTGCTCGACGCCCTCCGCGCCGGTCTTGGTTTGCAGCCGCGTTGGGGCACCGCTGTGCGCCCAGAGGACGAGGAGCGGGTTCGCAAACTCCGCCGCTGCGTAGAGGCAAGCTCAAAGACCGGCGTCCACTACGAGGTTGCCGCGGACTCGATCAGCGGCGAGACGTTTCGAAGCGAGATCTTCGACCACGCCTCCGGCAGCATCGCACCGCTGATTCTTCGGCTCGAGGTCGGTTGGTCTTCCGACATACTGCGCGATGGAGTCGTGTTCGTCGATCTGCCTGGCATCGGCGTGATGGGCGACGAGTACCAAGCCGTGACGGAGGAGCGCGTTCGTGACGCTCGCGCGATTGTCCTCGTTGTCGACCAACGCGGGGTAACCGAGGGTAGCGGCGACCTGCTGCGCACGACGGGGTTCCTTTCCAACCTCCTGCACGAGGCCGGAAACCCGAAGAGTGAGCCCGTGACGCTCGCACTCGTGATGGTGCAGGTCGACACGACGGCCGAGGACGCGTGGAGAAACGAGCGGCAGCTGAAGGGGCCGACGACCGCTCGGAAGTGGACTGAGCACTTCACGGAGCTCCGTCGCAAGGGCTGCGCGATGCTCAGGGCTCAGATCCAGGACGAGCTGAAGCGAATCGCCGCGGATGGGCCCGAGGAGACGCGCGCGGATCGCGAGGCAGCCGTCGCGAAGGTCCTCGAGCACGTAGTCGTTCACGCCGTGTCGGCGCCCCAGTACCGGCTGATGCAACTGAATGATGAAGAAGCGCCCCCGAGGATCAAGTCTATCGAGGAATCCGGCATCCCTGGGCTCGCAAATGACCTTCACAACGTCGCGCTCGATCACCGGACACGAACCCGCGAGAGGCTCGCCTCTGCGACCCGTGAATTCGCCGAGTACGTCGCCTCGACGATTGATCTCATCCAAGCCGTTTGGGAGCAGGATGTGCGCGCCGAGAAGGAGGCGGACGAGCTGCGACGAGAGCTCGAGACCTTTCTCAGACCGCTTCAAAGGGAGCTTGAGACCCGGAACGGAGCGTTTCGAGAGTTCCTGAGGAACGGAACGAAGGCCGAGATCAAGACGCACGTCGCGGGCGCGACGGAGTCTGCGCAGAAGGACATCGGACGCTACCTTCGGAAGCTCGACGACCTTCACTGGGCGACGTTGCGCGCAACCGTTCGTCGCGGCGGTGTGCACGAGCGCGGCTCCGACAGCTTGCGCATTGATCTGCCGACGCAGCTCGCGCACCGCTTCGAGGATCCGGTCGCCATCGTGTGGTCGAAGGAGATCCTCGCGACGATCAGGACGAGAACCCGCGAGCTCGGTGACGACTACGTCGCGCTCGTCGGCGATGTCGTCGGCTGGGCCCGCGAGCGGGAGGCGCGCGTTCCGGCGCGTGTAGTCGAAGCGCTTCACGAGCAGCTGAAAGCGCAGACCCGTGGACTCGCTACCGTGGGGCGCGAGGCGGTCGACGACTTGAAGAAGCGCGTTCAGCAGGAGCTACACAAGAAGCTCGACGAGAAGATTCGTGAGCTCTGCGCAGAGTTCGTCCGAAAGCGGAGAGACCAGGGAGAAGGTACGAAGGCCCGAATACTTGACCTTCTGAAGACGGAGCTCCCCGCGGACATTGCCGAAGCGGGTCGCGCGGTCGTAACGAGGGTACTGCTTGCGAACTACGGCGACGTCGAGAAGGAGATCGGCGACCGCCTTGCCGAATACTCGAATCCCTTGGAACAAGCACGCGACGCGCTGGTCCGTTCCCACGAAGACGGGGTGCGCCGCAGCGACGCTCAAAAGCGTCGGCGCGTGCTCGATGCGGCCGCTGAGATTCGCGCGGCGATGCCGGAGCTCGCATCATGAAGCCGGTCACGTTCCGAAGAATCGATAGCGGACCACTCGTTCCTCCGTACGCCTTGCTGCGACGAACCGAAGACTTCGGCATGGAGGAGTTGGATCTCCTCCGCCCGCCCGCGCGGTTCTGGTCCGACGGAGAACCGACGCCTGATGGCGCGCAGATGCACGTCGATGCGCGACGGCTTCGCGGCATAGTGTCACCGGCCGCGCTGCTGGCCGAGCCTCCGGTCGACAACTGGATGGCGATGTCGCGGCGGAGTCTCGCTCGCCTTCACGCGTGGTTCCTCCTGGTGGAGGATCCGCAACGGAGGCTCGAGGCCCAGCCTATCGTCACCCTCGCGCATCAGGCGAGCGTCGTTCAGCACATCGCGTCGCAACCATTCCTTCAACGCGTTCTGCTTGCGGACGAGGTCGGCCTCGGCAAGACGGTCGAAGCTGGATTGCTCATCAAGCACGTCCTCGAGCAGAAACCGGGAGCGCGTGTGCTCTACCTGGCGCCCGCCCGTCTCGTACGAAACGTGCGGAGCGAGCTTGATCGCCTAGGTCTGGGGTTCCGCTCCTGGGTCGCGAGCTCTGATCGCGATGCGACGCTCAAGGATCCACGCGTCGTCGCAAGCATCCATCGCGCCGCCTACCAAGGCAGGATCGACGAAGTCATCTCCGCGCCGCCGTGGGACATGATCATCGCGGATGAGTGCCATCACCTCTCCGATTGGGCCCCCGGCGGGGGAAAACCTGTCGCGCAGTTCAAACTAGTTGAGAAGCTTGCCCAGAAACTTGCAGCGGATGGTCGGCTGTTGCTGATGAGCGGAACGCCGCATCAGGGACACCCGGATCGCTTCAAGAATCTCCTCCGACTCCTGCGGCGAGACGGCGAACGGGAAGATGTCCTGGCCGGTCGCGTGATCTACCGGACAAAGGAGGACGTGCAGGACTGGGATGGGCGCCCGCTCTTCCCGAAGCGCCAGGTCAACGCGCCGCTCGTCGTCGACGTCGGCGATGACCATCAGGAATGGTTGGGCCGCATCCTCGATTTCTTCGAGCCTGCAAAAGCGCGATCGCGGGCGCGGGGCTCCCAACGAAGAGCCGCCGGGTGGCGTGCGAGCCAGGCGTTGCAGTGGGCGACATCGAGCGTCCAGGCAGGCCTCGGCTATCTCGTTCGGCAGGCCGTCCGCGCGCGCATCACGCGTGAGAGGCTCCCCATTCTCGACGAGGCCCTCACGGCGATGCGACCTTACCGCATGGGCTCGCACGATGAGCCCCTGAGCTCGTTGTTCGCGCGGATCTCGCGCGAAGTGCAGAAGCAGCTCGAAGACGCAGACGTGGAGGACATCGAGGAGGATGGCGACGACGATCGGTGGAAGCCTGACATCGTCGCGCTGGCGGCGCTCCTCGATGAGGGCGTTGGAATTCTGCGCGGGGCGCCCGACAAGAAGTGGGAGCTCGTCTGGGACCGGGTTCTGAAGCCTGCGGGTCGCGAGAAAGTGGTGCTCTTTGCACAGCCCATCGAGACCGTCACGACTGTCGCGGACTTCATCGAGCGCAAGACGGGAAAGCGCCCCGCAATGATCATCGGAAATCAGTCTGAGGAAGAACGATCGCGAGAGGTGGCAACGTTCTGGGAGCCAAGTGGCCCGCAATTCCTCGTTTCATCCCGAGCGGGCGGCGAAGGCTTGAACCTTCAAGTCGCGCGGCGCTTGGTCCATCTCGACGTTCCGTGGAACCCCATGGAGCTCGAGCAGCGAATCGGTCGCGTTCACCGCTTCAAATCGCGCAAGACGATCTTGGTCGACACCGTCGTCGTGAAGGATAGCCGCGAAGTCGACACCTACGCCTTCGCGCGCCAGAAGCTCCGAGACATCGCGAGCATGCTCGTCCCCGAGGATCGGTTCGAATCGCTCTTCGGTCGCGTCATGGCGCTTGTCCCGCCGGAAGAGTTGCAAGACGTTCTCGCGCAAGGCCCCGTCGGCCCGTTGAGCGACGAGGACCGAAAGAAACTGTCGGAGCTCGTCACCCGCGGCTTCGAGCAGTGGAAGTCATTTCACGAGCGATACTCGTCGCAACAAGGAGAGATCCGGGCCCTCGATCCGGGCGACGCCACCTGGGACGACCTCGCCTCGTTCGCCCGCATCCACCTCCAAGCCGCGCCGGCGGAAGACTTTTCCGCACTTCGCTTCGCATGGGATGCCGGCGAAGTTCGCGATCTTGAGGAGCGCGCCAATGTGCTCCTCGTCGGAGGGAAGGCGTTTGCCTGCGGCGACTACGGTGGCATGCCTGTGACGCGGGCGGACGGCGCTACCGCCGAGCGCCTCGGCACGAACGTCGGACCGATGACTCGAGCTTTGCGCGCCGCTGCTTTTACGGACACGGCGACGGGCGCAGCGCATGTGCGCTGGCCTGAGGAGAGCGCACGACCCGTCGAGGGGGTCTTCGGCGTCGTCATCTTCGTGCGCCAATCGGTCCGCTGGGAAGGCGGCGCGTACGTCGAGCAGGCCACTACGCTCCACTGCTCCGTCGTTGACAGCAAGGGCGACGCCACCCACGTCGCGGGGAAGGATCGCGGGCCGCTGGTGCGCGCACTGCTGGACTCAACGGTTCGCCGGGACCCTCATGACGACGCGACGCTTGTCGAGGCTATAGGTAGCGTTCAAACCGATCAGCTCAATGCGCTACGGCGCCCGTCGGACGAAGATCGCCAACTCGGGGTCGTCCATGCCGTGACCCCGCTGTTCGCCGTGATCGTCGGGTAGGGGCGCCCATGATCGACGGCGCGCGTAAGCTTCCCGCTCACCACATCACGATTCGAGTTCCGTGGCACGATCAGGGATGGAACGGGCGAGTCTGTGCGAAGCCGGTCGACAATACCCACTGCCTGATCTTGCCGAGAGTTGCTGCGACCAAGCGCGACGCCGCGGAGGTCGGCTGCGCTGGCCAGCGTTTCGACGAACTCGACGAGAGCGTGAGGCCTGCCTGCCTCGGAGAGCGCGTGACGTTCATGTCGCAGTTCTCGGCGACGCGGACGATTCAGCATCCGTACGCGGAATGGAGCCCTCTCCACGAGCATTTCGCCGATACGCCGTTCACGTACGAGAGCTTCACCGCCGCGTGCGTGCCCTTCCGTTGGATGCTCCGCGCGAACGTCGAAGGCGACGCTGAGCAGAAGATTCGTGGTATCCGAAACGAGCTCCAACTCGGCTACGAGCCGGAACGAGAGCCAGACCTTCGCGATCGCAAGGGCCGATGTCCACGTCCGCCGTCATGCGAGGATGCCCGTGCACGGAGACAGCCATTCCGCCGCTATCGCATGCGGCACCTTGTGCTCATCCAAGAAGGCCGAGACCTTCTTCGCGATGCCCATGACGGGGCCCGAGATCATGGCCACGCGCTCCAAGTAATGGCGATCCGCGATCCGTTTTTTGATGCTGTCGTCCTTCATCTTGACCGCCTACGCCGCCGCGAGTTCGGGGGTGCTCCGGCTTCCGGTTTCTGGACGTCTGCCCCCAATGTCACCGTACCGCGTAGCGGTCCATGTACTTCCCAGCGGCTCTCTCGAGCACGACGCGATCTTCGGCGCTGACGCTCGCGTCCTGGGCGGCCAGTGTGACGGCCTGACTGACCCCGAAGGCGCTCGTGTGCGGCTCCCGGCCGTACGCGGAGAGTAGAATCGGCAGAAGCTTTTGCGGCAAGCGCGCGTCACGCAGGATCTGGCTCAACACCGCGGGCACGTGGTCGACGGCGTGGTGTGCCAAACGCTCGAGCACGTGAGCGGCCCGACGGACTCTCGAGGGCAGCTCGCGTAAACCCTTGGCGAGTTGCTCTTGCAACCCGCGCATGTCGATGTGCCGGTGCGCGCGCCGGACGATCGCCGTGCTTTCGGCGACGACCATACCGTTCGAGCAAACGAGTCGGGTCAAGTGCAAGGCCACGACCAGGCTCGCGTAGCCCACGTCCGAATTTCGGACGAGCAAACCGCCGACGACATCGCCGACGCGTGCCGGGCCGCCCACGTGGAACGGGGCGCCGACCTGCACAACGTAACTCGTCGTTCGGTCGGTCTGGCTCGCTCGGATGATCTTTGGGTCCCCTTGACGTAGCTCGTCGAGAATGGCCTGGGCGACGAGGGCGTCCGGGACGGTCGTATACGTAGGCGAGACGAAACCCCGCAAGACGCCGATGCTTCCATCGTCGCCGAGCGAGCAATCGGTTTTGACTCGGACGACGCCCGTGTCGCGCTCGAGCCGGCGGTTGATTTCGCCCGCGCGGAGTTTGGGGTCGATCCCGTCGAACCACCGGTTCCACCGGACGCCCAACCGCGACGCGAGTTGCTGCTTTGCCCATGGCGTGAGAGAGAATGCACCTTGATGAGGGACGTTGATCGTCCCCGCTTCCGTCATCGCGAGATCGCTCATCGGCACATCGACGTCGGGCAACAACGACGCGGCGCGTAAGTCGAACTCGGTGACGAGCTCGGAAAGGGTTTCTTTTGGCTCGGGGAGCCTGAGGCTGTCGAAGAAGCCCCTGCGGGCGCTTGGTTCGACGAAGACTGCTGGACCGTGGTGGCCGTTCGTTGGGTGCGGGTTCATGACCCC
>Ga0116125_1000134_pt1 | contig 32334 bp, 28 predicted proteins | sample June2015DPH_16_1_2_FD_89729 | JGI IMG/M metagenome (GOLD analysis project Ga0116125, IMG submission 89729) | Peatland microbial communities from SPRUCE experiment site at the Marcell Experimental Forest, Minnesota, USA - June2015DPH_16_10 | ecosystem: Environmental > Terrestrial > Soil >...
CCTTGACTTTGTTCGCGACGTCGTAAACGTCGATGGCTACCGACGTTGTTCCAGGAGGAGCCACGCGATGATACGCGACGCCCTGATGAATGGCGCGAATCAAGTGTGGTGTTTGCGCGTCGTCCAGTTTGAAACTGAACCTTCCCTCGGCGTCGGTCCTGGTGCGGCCGGCTTCTTCCATGCCCTGGCTAAGTTTGAACACAACCACGTCGTCTCCGGCGGAAGGCTTGCCGGCAGTGGAATTTTTCACGGTGCCAGTGAGGGTTTGCGCCACGGCGAAAGAGGCTAGCAGCAGGAGGACAAATGCGATGAGGATTTTCAAGTTCTACTCCTTTCAATTCCAGCTTTCCAGAGGTCCGTGTTTTGCGTCTGTTGCCCGGGCCGGTCGAATCGTGAACTGGCCCGCCTCGTGCGTTACCGGATTCCGAATGCGGTCGCCCGCCCTGACATTAACTCGTGGCAAACCGTTGCTTCCCTGCGATGGCGGCGAGCGGCCGGAAGGCGGCCAGATAGGGCAAGGCCCCACCGACGGCCCGTCAGTGGAGCCGGGAATCCGCCATACAAGACCGCATCACTGTGTACTGAACTGCTTGACGTCGCTCTTTACCCCGTCGTTACCGCCAGTAGCCTCCGCTGACTCGACTGTGTAGTAGTACGTCGTCTGTGGACTGAGCCCGTCAATGCGCACGCGAAAAATCGTATCGGTATGGTACCGGTTCAGATGGACGGGATTTTTTGCTGTCTGGTTCAGATCCTTGGGATTCGTGCCATAGTGGACGATTCCGAAATGCACGTCCGTGCCGCCGGGGTTGTTGGTCGTCCACCTAATAAACGCCAAGTTGGTTCTTGCCATTTCCAACTCTGGTCCTTGCGTGATCTGTACGTGCGTGGCTTTCGGTTCCGGGGGAAGTATCGGTTTTGGGTTGTACGGGTTAACTTGACCGGCTATAGAGTTTGAGAAAAGCAGGATGCCTGCTGAGGCGATGGTCAACAACTTCATATGGATTGCATTCATATGTTTATCTCCCAAAGAATCGAGAATCTTCCGGTCACGAATCAAGGCGCATGGAGATAACCCCATGCGCCTTGTGGTCCGAGCTAGGGCTTCTTTACAAGGTTTTCCAGCACTTGGGCAGAAATCAAGGTGCTGTTCCCCTGAGTTGAGGCATTGCCCCCCGACATGCAAGTGCCTGTGTAGGTATTGGCGTCAGGGTAAGGCGTGGTGTAGCCGTCGGTGAGGGTTTGGAGGAAGGCGACAATCTGATTCTCCTCCGTATCCGTCAGGCCGAGCTTGCCGGTCGTCGTGTCCACATTCTGTGGGACTTCGGGTTCCGGCCAGCAGGTTACCCTTTCAACGGTTCCTGCCGGGCACTCTCCGGACTCAACAGGATATGGGTACACGTCGCGCGTGTTGTAGAAGTGAACGAGTTGTTTCAGGCTCTTGATGTAGCCATTGTGGAAGAACTCCTTCTGGAAGTAGGGCCCTGGCGCCTCGGTGGTTGGACACTGTGACGGCACCATGCCCACATCGCGGGCCGTGGCCACTTGCATTTGGCCGTCGACCGTTGCTGCATACTGCGTCCAGCTTGAGTTGGGACTGGGAGCGGAGGCGTAGCCGCTTCTGAGGAAAGTTCCCAATCCGAAGTCGGTGTAGGTAAAGCCAGCAGGGTTGGGCGTAAATCCCAAGAAATCGGGAGTGGTCTCATAATAAAAGGCGTCCCTGGGATTCTTCGGCAGACCTTCGTTGGCCGAACCAAAGCAGGTAAAGACGGGAGTTACGTTGGCGGCCGTGCTTGTATCGGCCTGAGTCGATTGCAGCGCAGTGCCTCTTCCGTCGAGATGGCATGAGTTGCAATTGCCTTTGCCGTCGAACAGGGCATAGCCGGCCGCTTCATCGGCGGTCAGCGTGTATTTTCCCTTGAGGAAGGCGTCAAACTTCGAAGTGAAGGGGCTGATCGAGAGGCTGTGCTCGAATGCGCTCAGAGACTCCGCCCAGTGATCGTAATCGTTGGTTGCGAGGGTACGGTCGCTCGGACTCAAGGCGAGAGGCTGAGTGTTCGAACCGAACACAGAAGCTCCTTCCGGAGTAGCGCAGACCGAAGCAACATTGGCCGGCCATGTGATACCGCTCAACGACCCAGCACCCCAAATTTCCTCGAAGAGAGGTGCGTATGGCGCCAAGGAAAGCTTGTACGCGATGCAAGCCGTGTCGGGGCTGGCCATTTCGTTAGGGTCGACTGGAGGAAACTGCGACTGCTCGCCGTCGGGAGTTCTCGTTAAATATCCAGTTGCACGTGAATCCCAGAAGTTTCCTCCAAAAAAGAGGCCTTGCTCCGCGTCGTACTGGAGCGGAGGAAAGTAACTCGAATATGTGTATCGCTGCGCGGTCCGCTTCCCGGCTCGATAAGGAGCCGACGCGGGATAGGCGATCATGAGAAGATTTACCGTCGGAATCGGCCCACTGAAGCCGGCGTACGGCATGTGGCAAGACGCGCACGCCTTGTTTTCATTGGGGGAGATCGTCTTGTCGTAGTTCATGAGTTTGCCGAGTATTTCCACCGAGGCAACACCCGTGTTTTGAAATATGGGAGGTTGACCAGTTACAACAGGTGGCGTCAAGGCCTTCCACTGCGTGATGGCTTCAGCTTCGATGCCATCCACTTCGCGCAGCACCCTGGCTAGCTCTGAATCTATATCGGAGGGAAGAATCCCAGTCGGGTAGGGATTGTAGATCGGCTCAGGAGGTGGCGCGGTATTCTGGGCCGACATTTTTTCCCCTGGTACCGACATCACACAAAGCACAGCGACTGACACTATCGTTAACCGTCGGCAAATCATAAGTTACTCCTTCGATGAGTTTTAAATTCGAGGTGAATATGGTGGGCGGCGTACTCGATTGCGAAAACGACTCTGGATTCCAGAACGCCGACCGTGGACACGTTACTAGGCTCGCCCCAACAAGTGCAGGCGGGTTACGGTTCCTCCTTAACGTCACGTCCGCGGTGGTTCGCGGTGTTCATTTTAGAGCAAACTGAGTGCCACGGTGCTTCACGCCGGGTGTTTGATCACATCGTTGTGTGGCGGAGCACAATGACCAGTCGCAAGTTATAAGTCGCCTGCCAACGCGCATTAATGTTGCTAGTCTTTTCACAATTGCTCGACGGTCAATGGAGGTTAAGCGTACTTCGAGTGGCGATTCAGTGGGCATTGATAAGTGATGCGTAAATACTCTCACTTATAAATGTCAAGATCATCCCCATAGCTGGAACGAGTAACACCCAACTAATAACATTTATCGTGAGCATGACGCTGTCAGGAAGCCTCGGAGCCATACACTGTATTCCTTGTCCTATGCCAAAAGCATTTCTAAGACCACACGAATACGTGAGGTAGGTAGATTAGTTAGCTGCTCCGTCTTGAAGATAAGCTGGTCACCTAATCGACCTTTGACCGACAGGTGTCGAAATAGGGGCAGTATTCATTGACACGATCTATTGCCGCCAGTATCCATTGGCGAGGTCTCAAAAATGCGAGGACTGTTGAGCGGTTCGAGGCCCAGGTAAGGTGCAATGACAAGGACGTTGAAGTCGATGTTTGCGTTGACCACCGTCGCCATCATTATTGGACAAGCGGAGACGGTGCAGCGCTTTGCCAGACAACCGAGGAATCAGGAACCGCCGCCCGTGTTCAACTCAGAGCCTGCGCGAGTCTTGGTGCGGGCCTGCGGGAATTGCCACTCCAGTCACACTGACTGGCCTTGGTACAGCCACGTTGCGCCGGTGTCCTGGTGGATCGCGTGGGACGTGCGCAAAGGCCGGGAGCGGCTGGATTGGTCGGAGTGGGAAACCTATTCGCCGCGGCAAAGGTGCGACGAATTGGAATCGATTTGCGGCCTCATATCGACAGGCAGGATGCCACCGAGGCTGTACAGGTCCCTGCATCCGGAAGCGCGACTTAATGAGACGGAAAAGAAGAGAGTGTGCTCCTGGGTGAAGGAAAAGACGCTGAAGGAAAAGGCGTTTGTCGCAAGATAGCTGCAAGGTTGTAAAAGTGCAGCGCTAAGGTCGACTTACTCTGTTACCGCGTGCGAGACAGCAAGTTCGATACCAGCCACTTCCTCCATTCTCCGCAGCACGGCGGAGAAGTCTTTCTCTTCGCTGCTTCCCGTCAATTCTTCGGAGTTTACATAAAAAGCGGCTTCGGTCACAGGCATCAAGACATGCTCTTTTGCCGCCGCTTTCAGAATCAAATCGAAATCTTTGTTCATTAGGCGCAGAGGGAATTGGGGGCTGTAATCGTTCAATGCGACTCTCGCCAGCTTTCCAACATGAGCCGGCGCGATCACTGCTGTCTTGGATAAGACTTCGAGCAACCTTTCTCGATCCAGGCCGGATTTCTCCCCAAGCGCCACAGCCTCGGCGATCGCCTGCATGCCCACCCCCAACAGCGTGTTGACGACCAACTTCATCGCCGTTCCCGATCCAGAGTCGCCAAGGAGGAAGTATTGCTTGGCGATGGTCTGGAAGATCGGCCTAGCGGCACGGAACAGTTCGGGGTTGCCGCCTGCCAGCAGCGTCACATTTCCTTGCTCCGCCGCGGGAGTGCTGCCTGAGATGGCAACATCCAACACTTCGATGCCACGCCGCGCGCCGAGGCTGTGCAGTTCGCGGGATGTCTCCGGGGAGATGGTGCTCATTTCAAGCACCACCGTTCCTGGTTGTGCGACAGCAAAGACTCCGTCTGCTGCTGTATAGACGCTGCGAGCCGCCTCGTCGTTCGTTAAGCAGGAGAGGACCACATCGACCGTGGTTGCCAGTTCCTGAATGTTCTTGGCGGCGAAACCTCGATTTCCTGCGACAGCTTCCGCCTTAGCGGGATCTATGTCGAACGCGACGAGCACATATCCGTGATCCAACAAGCGTTGCGCGATCCTGCTTCCCATGTTGCCCAGTCCAATGAACCCGAGTTTTGCTCGATCGGCAGTAAGAAGTTTCACAGGTTCCTCCCTTTATTGTTGAAGCACCGCGCCGTAAATCACAACCAGACACCGGGCAACCCTAATTTCCGTTCCCTTGTGCACCACCAAAACTCTTAAGCGATTTTAAATAGGTGACAAGTTGCCATCGTTTCCGCTCTGATAAAGTGCTCCACGACGGCATCCCGTTGTCCGGAGCTCCGGTTGTGATGAACCAGAAGACCTCTCCGTCCGTCGCCGCTTGCGTGGGCCCTTGAGCGACCGCAGGCATCGTCCCGTTTCCCTGCCCAGCCTTTCCGTGACAGGAACTGCAGTTCGTTGCGTAGAGCCTTGACCCCGCTGCGACCCCCGTTTGCTGTCCCGCATATGGGTTTTTCTGTTGAACGCTGGATGGAGGTGCATTGTGAAACTGCGCATCCTGCGCCGTCAGCTGGAAAGCCGTAAACATACACAGCATGGAACCTATTCCTGCAATGAGAAAAGAAGATGAAGTATTTGATTTCAAGATTTACCTCCAGGACCTGTTGCTCATTTTGGAGTCCCAGCCTGTATCGCGAACAGAAAAACGAGCATCAGCCACTCCTAAAGAGGAGCACCTTCCTTGCCAATGTGTCGCGCGAGCGCCTGCAAGGAAATGCGGGCCGACGCCTGACGAAGATGACCGCGTGTGAACACTTGCGTCGAAATAGGGACACCGCCGCCGAGGTAAAATCTTTCTCAACGTCTTGAAACCAAGTGCGGGTTGGTTTTACGTTAAATCGCGGCTACGTAACGTGGCACGCGGAATGCTGTCCAGCGGGAAGGGAAGAGAATGATAAACCTCAAAGTGAATGGGATAGACCGCAGCTTTAGTGGCGATCCCGACATGCCCCTGCTTTGGTATGTTCGTGACATTCTAAGGCTGACGGGAACTAAATTTGGGTGCGGTATGGCCCTCTGCGGCGCATGCACAGTGCATAAGAATGGCGACGCGATCCGTTCGTGCGTCACGCCCATGAGCGCGGTGGCCAATAGCGAGATTCGTACCATCGAGGACCTTGGGGCGAATGGACTGCATCCGCTTCAGGAAGCCTGGATGCAGATAAATGTTCCGCAGTGCGGATATTGCCAGTCGGGACAGATCATGCAAGCCGTGTCTCTCTTAAAGACCACTCCACATCCCACAGACCAGCAAATCGATGACGCCATGGCGGGAAACATCTGCCGCTGCGGAACCTACCAACGCATTCGCCACGCGATCAAGATGGCTGGGGAGAAAACCGTATGAACCAAATCGAAAACGTCAGCCGGCGACGGTTCCTCAAGGGAGTTTTTGGGACCGGAGCGCTTATCCTCTCGGTTCGCTACATCCCACCGCTGTGGGCGCAGAGCCAGTCGACAGACGGCCAAACCGAGGCAGATCGGGCGACCCTACATCCCAATGTCTTTGTGGGAATTCAGCAGGATGGAACTATTTACATTGTGGCGCACCGGTCAGAGATGGGCACGGTGATCCGCACATCACTACCTCTTGTCGTGGCGGACGAACTTGACGCCGATTGGAAGCGAGTCAAGATCGACCAGGCGATTGGCGATAAGCGCTATGGAGACCAAAACACCGACGGTTCACAATCGGTGAGGCGCTTCTATAACACCATGCGAGAGTGCGGTGCGGCAGCGCGCTGGATGCTGATCCAGGCGGCGGCGCAGCAGTGGAATGTCCCCGCATCGGATTGTTCTACCGAACTACATGCGGTAGTTCACAAGGCAACGGGCAAGCGCGCTGGGTACGGTGAACTAGCACCGGAAGCAGCCCGCCTCACGGTGCCGCAGAAAGAACAGCTTCAGCTGAAACAGCCCTCCGAGTGGCGGTATATCGGGAAGGGAATGACGAGCGTTGACCTGGAACAGCTCTGCACGGGCAAGGCGATGTTTGGAATGGACGCGCACATGGATGGTATGGTCTACGCGTCGATCGAACATCCTCCGGTTTACGGCGGAAAAATAAAAAGCCTTGACGATCAGGAAGCGTTGAAGGTTGCAGGGGTCCATCAGACCATCAGCATCGATCCGTTCAAGCCCCCCGCGGCCTTTCAGCCGTTGGGTGGCGTTGCTGTGATTGCAGACAATACCTGGGCTGCATTCCAAGGCCGCAAGAAGCTGAAGATCGCCTGGGACAACGGGCCGAACGAATCCTACGACTCGGTCGAGTACAAGAAGGAATTGCAAGATACGGCGCACAAACCGGGAAGGCTCATCCGCAGCGTGGGCGACGCCGAGAAGGCGTTCCCAACCGCGAATGTGGTTGAGGCAGATTACTACGTTCCATTGCTGTCGCACGTGCCCATGGAACCCATGGTGGCGCTGGCCGAATTCAAGGACGGGAAAGTTACAGCCTGGGCGCCGACGCAAAATCCTCAAGCAGTGCAGGCGATCGTCTCTTCAGAGCTAGGAATTGCGAAGGAGGATGTGATTTGCCATGTGACATTGCTGGGTGGCGGGTTCGGAAGAAAATCCAAGCCGGACTACGTTGCCGAGGCTGCGGTCTTATCCAAAAAGCTGGGCCGTCCGGTGAAAGTGGTATGGACTCGCGAAGACGACGTCAAGTTTGACTATTACAACGCAGTGGCTGCGATGTATATGAAGGCAGCCGTGGACGCCAAGGGTAAGCCCACGGCGTGGCTGCAGAGGTCGGTGTTTCCGCCAATCACTTCTATCTTCGATGTGAACGCAGTCTACGGAGATCCGCCCCACCTCGCACAAGGCTGGACGGACCTCCCCTACGATTTGCCCAGCATACGCATCGAGAACGGTCCTGCGCCCGCGCATGTCAGGATCGGATGGCTGCGATCCGTCGCCAACATCTATCATGCCTTCGCCGTTCAATGTTTCACTGACGAGCTGGCCCATCGCGCCAATCGCGATCCTGTGGAGTATCTGCTCGACTTGATCGGGCCACCGCGAACTTTGGATTTCGCCAATGTGAACTACCCGAACTATGGTGCGGATTACAAAACCTATCCGTGGGAAACTGGGCGGCTGCGGAGCGTTATCCAAATGGTCGCCGACAAGTCCGGTTGGGCCAAGAAGAAGACCGGGAAAGGCCATGGGTTTGGATTTGCGGCGCATCGTAGTTTCTTGACCTATGTGGCCACGGTAGTCGAAGTGGAGGTCACCGATGACGGCGAGATTACCATTCCTCGTGTTGATACAGCGCTAGACGCGGGAGTCGTGGTTAATCCGGAGGCGGTTCGCGCGCAATTTGAAGGCGCAGTTGTTTTCGGCACAAGCGTCGTTCGCTCTGGAGAGATCACTGCCAAGAACGGCGTAATCCAGCAATCCAATTTCAACGATTACCCCGTGGCTCGAATCAACGAAGTCCCAGCTCAAACGAATGTCTACATTACGGAAAGTTCCGCGCCTCCGGCTGGAGTTGGCGAGCCCGGGGTGCCCCCGTTTGTCGCGGCTTTTTGCAACGCGATTTTCGCTGCCACCGGTAAGCGGGTCCGTGATTTGCCGCTCTCCAGCAACAGCCTGTTCGCATAAGAGGGCAGAGCACGACTGCCGAGGATTTTTTTATGGCTCTCCATGAGTACGACTCCAATGAATCATGCGCCGATCGTTTCGAGTCGCCTGTGCGAGAAAACATCATTTCGAATCACGATTCCGGTTTCAGCCGGAGGGAGTTTCTGGGCATGACTGCTGCATCGCTCTTAATGGCGGCAACGCTGAACGGGGCCGCAGACACGGATCGTAAGAATGGGATTCCGTATCGGCTGTTAGGCCGAACCGGTGAAAGGGTTTCACTGATCGGCCTCGGCGGCTATCACCTGGCGCGACAAAGCGATGTGGAAGAGAGCATTCGCATCATTCGTACAGGACTCGATGAAGGAGTCAACTTTCTCGACAACTGCTGGGACTACAACGGAGGAGAAAGCGAAATTCGAATGGGTAAGGCTTTGCGCGACGGTTATCGCGCGAAGGCTTTCCTGATGACCAAGATCGATGGTCGAACCAGGACTGCTGCAACTTCTCAACTTAACGAATCGCTGCGGAGGTTGCAGACCGATCGAGTTGACTTGCTCCAGTTCCACGAAGTGATTCGAGACACGGATCCGGACCGTGTTTTTGCCCAGGGCGGCGCGTTGGAGGCTGTGCTCGAGGCGCAGAAAGCGGGCAAGCTTCGCTTTATCGGCTTCACCGGCCACAAAAGTCCAGACATTCATTTGAAGATGCTGGCCACGGCCTCAAAGCACGGATTCAAGTTCGATGCTGTGCAGATGCCTCTTAACGTGATGGACGCTCACTTCAACAGTTTCGAAAAGAAGGTGCTGCCGATTTTGATCGAGAACAATATTGGCGTGCTCGGCATGAAACCGATGGGCGACCACTTCATTCTTGAGAGTAAGACAGCCACAGCAACCGAATGTCTCTATTACCCGATGAATCTCCCAACCAGTGTAGTCATTACCGGTTGCGATTCGATGCCCATCCTGCAGCAAGCTCTTCACGCCGCCCGCAGTTTTCAGCCGATGGATTCTTCACAGGTTGCAGCTCTTCTGGCGAAAACCTCAAAAGCGGCCGAGGCCGGCCAGTTCGAGCGTTACAAGATCAGTCACCACTTTGACGGCACGTACGCCAATCCGCAGTGGCTTGGTTAGTAGACGCGATCTGACCCTAAGGACACAACCATCGAACGGTAGGATCGAGATGCGGAGCACTATTGCGGCAGCCAGTCCGGTCTTTCTGCAACTGGTGCCATCACATCCTGGCTGGGTGCGAAGCTGGGCCGGGAGATCCCCAGCTTCTGCATCTTGTGGATCAGCGTAGTCCGCTTCAGGCCAAGTTTGGTGGCCGCGCCTTTCGGACCGCCGATCACCCACCGAACTTCCTCTAGCGTTCGCAGAATCAGAGAACGCTCGGACTCCTTGAGCGTAGTTGCAGCTGTCGAGACCATAGAGGACTGAATTCCTGTCAAAGGCAAAGGATTGGGTAGCACGCCGTCGTTCGAGAGGATGACGGCGCGTTCGATTAGGTTCTGGAGCTCGCGCACGTTTCCTGGCCACTGATACGACGTGAGCGCAGACATGGTTGTCGGAGGAATGTGCTGGATCCGACGATTCATGCGGCGGCCATAAATCTCGACGAAGTGTGCCACGAGCTCCGGAATATCTTCGCGGCGGTCGCGCAAAGGCGGCAACTGGACCGGAAATACGTTCAAACGGTAGTAGAGATCGCTGCGAAAATCGCCGCGGTTCGCCATCTCCATCAGATTACGATTTGTGGCAGCCACCAGCCGAACGTCGACCTGATGAGTACGAGTACTGCCCAGGCGCTCGAATTCCTGTTCCTGCAGAACGCGCAGCAATTTCGGCTGCAACGCCGGAGGAATGTCCCCCACTTCATCCAGGAAGAGCGTGCCTTTATCGGCTAGTTCGAAACGGCCAACCTTTTGCGCAATGGCTCCGGTGAATGCGCCCTTCTCATGGCCAAAAAGTTCACTCTCCAGCAGATCCAGCGGAATCGCCGCGCAATTCAGTCGTATGAAAGGACGGCCGCACCGCGAGCTGAGGTTATGAATCGCATGCGCAATCAGTTCCTTGCCCGTGCCGGTCTCTCCCTGGATGAGAACAGTCGAATCGGTGGGCGCAACACGTTCAACCTGTTCGAGCACCGATTCGAGAGCAGGGCTACGGCCGATGACCTGTTCAAATCTGCGCTCATAAGATACCTGATCAACACTTCCAACCCTTTGGATTGCTCCCACAGAGAACCTCCAGGATGACCCGCCCGATCCCCATCGGGCTTAATTCTCCAGAGCCGCGCGAACGCTTTCGAGCAGCACTTCATCGTCAAATGGTTTGGCCAGAAACTCTACCGCCCCAGCTCGTAGCGCTTGCATCCGCATTTTTGTGTCGCCATGTGCCGTGATGAAGATAGTCGGAATCTTGCAGTGATCCGCGTTCAGTCTCGCCTGCAGTTCCAGGCCGGACATTCCCGGCATCCGGATATCCGCGATCAGGCAAGCAGTCTCCTCCTGCTGTCCTGACCTCAGGAATTCTTCCGCGGACTCAAACGTTTTCGACAGCAATCCCACAGATTTCATCATGCCTTGCAATGCACTGCGCATCAACTCATCATCGTCGACAATCACAACCATTTTTTTCTTCCTCTCCCTATCCATGCTTGCACGGTATCCTTCCGCGGGAAGCAGCGCAATCACTCGTTGGAAGCGCGCAATCATACTTTGGTATGAGGTCTGCGGGCTCGGCTAGTGGCACCGACCTAATTTACTCGTGGGAACCATCGCGAGTGGGAAGGGCGAGGTGAAAACTTGCACCCCGCGGAGGGTTGTCGCCAACCCACAGTCGGCCGCCATGCGATTCGACGATGGATCGGCTGATGCGAAGTCCCATACCGGTGCCATGAGGCTTGGTGGTAAAGAAGGCGCTGAAGATCTGCTCCGCCCGTTGCGGAGGGATTCCCACTCCCGTATCGCTGACCGAGACCACAAGTTGCTCGTTCTCCCCCGGCTGCGAGTTGATGGTGAGTTCACGCGACCCTTCTACATCTCTCATCGCGTCAATGCTGTTCAGCATAAGATTCATCAGCACTTGCTGCAACTGTACGCGATCGCCAATCACGTGGGGGAGACCTGCGTCCAGGCCAGTTTGGATTGATACCGAGTACCGCGCAGCCTCATCGCGAAGCAGCCCGACCATCTCCCGAATGACTTCGTTTACATCCACCGACTGCCGTTCCGGCGTGCCTTTCTTGAAGATCCCGCGGACACGGCTGATGATCTCCGCCGCGCGTGTGGTGTCTTTAATGGTCCTCGACGCGGCTTCGCGCGCCTCTGCCAGATCGGGTGGATCGCGCATGAGCCATCGGCAGCAAGTATGGGCGTCGGTGACGGCGGCGGCAATCGGTTGATTCACCTCATGCGCCAATGCCGCAGTCAGCTCTCCCATCATTGTGATGCGGCTGATGCGCGCCAGATCAGCCTGCGCCTGACGCAAAGCTTCTTCCGCCTGCCTGCGCTCGGTAACATCGGTGGAGCTGCCAACGAATTGCACCGGGTTTCCGGTCGCGTCCAAAACAGGATGTCCGACACTATGGAGGTGTCTTACGGTGCCGCCAGGAAGGAGAACTCGGTATTCAAGGTCGTAATCCGACTTTTCGTTGATTGCTCGCTCGATTTCTTGTCGCTGCGCAGTTCGATCATCCGGATGAATACGCTCCTCCCGTTTTTCCCACGTAAGCATGCCCTCTGCCGGATCGAAGCCGTATATGCGATACCATTCTTCGGATATGTGCAATGCCCGTCTTTTCGCCACGTCCCAGACCCAGCTTCCTGTATGTGTGAGCTTCTGCGCTTCTGCTAAATAGGCCTCGCTCTGTCGTAGCTTCTCCTCAGCCCGCATGCGTTCCGTCACGTCCATCATGGTCCACACGAATTGCACCACATCTCTAGATGCGTTCAAAACTGGATGGCCGACGGTGTGGGTGTATTTGACGGTGCCGTCTGGGAGCAGAATACGGTGATCCACTTCGTAATCCGATTTTTCTCGGATTGCTCGATCTTTTGCCTCTGCCACTTTGGCCCGGTCCTCAGGATGCATGCGCGGCAGCCGGTCGTTCCAAGCCGACAGGCCTTGTTTAGGATCGAAGCCATAGATGCGATACCATTCCTCGGAAAGATACAAGGCGTCTCCTTCTGGTACCCGCCAAGCCCCGCTTCCCGTATGCGTGAGCCTCTGTGCTTCTGCTAAATAGGCCTCGCTCTGCCGCAACCTCTCTTCAGCGCGCTTGCGCTCCGCAATTTCAAGGCTCAGGTCCTCATTGGCCCGAGTCAGCTCTGCGGTTCGCTGTGCGACTTTCACTTCAAGCTCACCGCGGGCGCGGTTCACGCCAGCCATGAGCAGCGCAAAAATCACGAACGCAACGTCGTAAAGGGCTCGGGATGCCACCGCGACCTCAGACCAACGGTATCGGACGATCGAAGCGAGTGCCGCTGCCACTATGCCGGGCACAGTGCCGCCGTACCAAAACGTAATCGCGATCGCGGAGAGCGCGAATGCAGCAAATGGCTGAGGTAAGCGAAAATATAGAAAAATACGTGCCAGACCCATAGCGGCTGCGACCGAGACGAAAGCTAGTCCGTACCGCAACACAACAGATCCTGCCGCGTTCGTAGTCCCTTTTCCTTTGTTCGGGGATATCTCCATGAGCCTCTCTCGTATCGTCGATACGGCCTTTCCACCACCGGAAAGATACACTGCTTTGTGCAAGCAAACGGCTCAGAAGCTATTTCTTATTGGGCGGAAGATCGAGCTTTGCCGCCATTCTCACCAATTCTGCCAGTGATTCAGCCTGCATCTTCCGCATCACATGCCCCCGTTGGATCTTCACGGTAACTTCACTGGTTCCGAGCTCGGAGGCTACTTGCTTATTGAGCATTCCCGAGACCACCAGGCTCATGACCTCACGCTCGCGCGCGGTCAGCGACTCGTGGCGCTTTCGCAAATCGGCAAGCTCACTCTGCTGTTGGCGCGTTATCCGGTCGCGGTCCAAAGCCTGGTAAATCGCATCGAGGAGATCCTGATCGCGAAAAGGCTTGGTAAGGAACTCCACGGCGCCGGATTTCATGGCCCGCACCGACATCGGAATATCTCCGTGGCCGGTGATGAAGATGATCGGAATTCGGATGCCCGCATTCTCCAGTTCCCGCTGAAAGTCCAGACCGCTGACCCCAGGAAGTCGCACGTCCAGAATGAGGCAACTGGGTCCGTCCGGCCGCCTGCTGCCCAGGAATCCTTGTGGTGTGCCAAACGTTTCGGAACGCAAGCCAACCGATTTCAGCATGCCTTGTATCGAGGCACGCACCAAGTCATCGTCATCGACCACAAAAACCGTGGGAGCGTCACCGGCTTTCATTCATTCGCCTCGAACCCGACTCTGGAAATTGGCCCGATGGCACAGCCGCCGGCAAGTTCTAAGACAATCAAACCCGCTCTCGCCAATATGTCTGACCACATAGCTACCGATCAGAAAGATGATAGCGCAGTAACCTCAGTTCTGGGCCACACAGCGAGTCGCTAGAGTGCCCGTATGGTGACCTCCTAACCGGTGAACATGAATTCTCGTGCTTTCGTTTCAACCCTATTTTCTGGAACAGCAATTGCACGTTCCTTTCCAGTATCGGCTGACCGACAGGGCCGAGGCCGATCAAAGGCGACCTGAGGAGTAGTCGCGATTTGTCGGTTGTCGAAATATTGACACTGGAATCAGCCCCAGACGCCCTGAGACCGTCGAGGTTTTTTGGGTCGTGGAGTTTTCGGAATCTTTCGCTTTGGAGAGCAACATGCAGTTTTCTGGACAGCGAGCCGCGACTGATCGGTTGCCAATGACTCAAAGAAGAAAATCCCGGATCCTGTTCGTCAGTGTACAGATCGTTCTCGCAGTCAATAGTTTGGCCCAGACTGCTTCGGCGCCGGATCCGCCTCAGGTCACGGCAAAGAATCGTGTTGTGTCCCTCACCCTTGATGCAGTGAACGAGGACGGCCGAGATGCCTTCGCTTTCAACGGCAAGACGGTAGCTCCAGTCATCCGCGCCTCCCCGGGTGACGTTCTGAAAATCACTTACAATAACAAGCTTCCTTCCAAGTCTGCGGGGTCCTGTGCGGTCAATCCATGCATGGACATGACGAACCTGCATTTTCACGGACTCAGCGTCTCGCCGGATGCCCCGCAAGATGACGTCCTGACAATGCTGGCCAAGCCGGGACAGGCGCTGCACTACGAGGTTCGCATTCCGCGCGATCATCCGCCCGGGTTGTTCTGGTACCACACTCACCCGCATGGCGAGAGTCATCGCCAGGTGTTGGACGGAATGTCAGGAGCCATCGTGATCGAGGGAATGGAACGTTATGTCCCCGAAATAGAACGGCTGCGTGAGCGGGTGATCGTTGTGCGTGGCCGCTCCATCGAGCATGATCCAGATGCAGCTAGGCTCATGCGCGACGTTGCAGTCCCAGCCAAAGGATGCGGGGGAGAAAACGAGGCGGTAGAGGAAGTCTTTACCGTGAACGGCGCGCTTCGACCCGGCATCGAGATCGCGCCTGGAGAACGGCAATTTTGGCGCATCGTAAACGCTTCTGCGGATCGTTATCTGGACCTGCAACTGGATGGCGAGAGCCTCGAAATCGTGGCGCTTGACGGAATGCCGCTCGCGTACCGCGATCCCAAACGTCCGACGATGACCTCCGACCACTTGTTGGTTTCGCCTGCGGGCCGGATCGAAGCAATCGTCACCGGCCCACCACTTGGCGCACCCAGGATGCTCCGTACGCTTTGCGTGAATACCGGCCCGGCTGGAGATCCGAATCCAGGGATGGTGCTCGCGGATCTGGTACTTCCTAGCGCGAAGGCAGCCGCCAAGGAAGCACATGTGATCGACGACCGTCCGCCAGTGTACAAACCAGTTGATGTCGAGTCATTGAAGCAGACAGCACCCGACTTCGTTGTGACCTTCACCGAAGACCAGAAGGGCTTCTACATCAATGGCAAAAAATTCGCGATGGATGCGCCTCCGATGACAACCGCGCGTGTCGGTACGTATCAGCGTTGGCGCATTCTCAACCTAAGCGCCGAACTCCATCCCTTCCATATTCACCAGGTTCACTTCCTTGCTTATGCGGAAAACGGCAAGCCTCTCGCGCAGTCCGCCTGGCTGGATACCGTGAATGTTCCCGTTGCCGGCAACGTCGACGTCATCCTGGACTTCACCGACCCTATCATCAAGGGCATGTCGGTATTTCATTGCCATCTGCTGAATCACGAGGACAAGGGCATGATGGCCAAGATCCTGTTTAAGTAGCAAGCGCACCCGGCAGGCTCAATTGCGGACCACTCTTTGCTGCAATGGACAAACATCAACCACCACAATCGGCGGATCGTTGAATCCTCCCCTCCAACATAAAAAGCCTCCCCAAAGTTAAAAGAGCTGCGTGCACGACCCATGCACGCAGCTGATGTTTTCATTCCTTGAATCATGGCTTTCTCGGCTGGACACTCCGAGAAACTCGCTTGCGATGACCATCCTTACACGAGATATCGCTTCTCCCCCGGGATCTTAGCGGCCAGTTGCTTGTCAATGTTCAGGTGGGCCTTCAACATTTCGCTGGGGACGCGCCTCAGCCACTCATTTAAGGAAACATCCATGAACTGGTCGGCTGCGAACAGCTCCAGGACCACCAGGTCGGTATCCCCCGTGTTTTCGAAGTAGTGAGGTGCGTTGGAGGGAACGTACCCGACATCATTGGTGCTAAAGTCCATGGTGCGGGCATTATCGACGGGATAGAACACGGTCATGCGACCCTTGCCTGAAATCCAGTACTGCCACTCGGAAGCATTCGGGTGCCAGTGCATCTCACGCATGTGTCCCGGCTTGATGATGAGTAAGCCCGCGGCAATATGCTTGGAGACCGGAAAGTTGCGCGAGTCGACGACGCGGGCTTCGCCCGCTTCGCTGGATCTCAGCGGCTCCATCGACCTCATGCGGAAGGTGTACTGATACTTCGACGCAACCTGCTCGCCGCCGATTTCCGCTTTGTCCTGTTCGAGCGAATTGGGTAAGTTGCCGGGGAAAATGTACAGTGGCGCCCCAGGCGTTTTGTCGAAGACACTTTTATCCAGGCCTGTATTCTTTGCCAACACTTCGGGCGGGGTGTGCGCCACCCACTCCGAGAGCAGCATGGTGCCATCCTCAGAAAAGTCCCCTTGATTGAAGACCAGGAGAAACTCGGTTCCGTCGGGACCAAGCCCTTGAATGGAATGCGGGAAGCCTGCGGGAAAGATCCACAGGTCGCCCTCACTCACGTCGCCGACGAACATGGTTCCGTCAGGATTCATCACCGTGACACGGGCATTGCCATAGAGTACATAAGCCCATTCGTCGGCAGTGTGCCAGTGCAGTTCGCGATAGCTGCCTGCGGTGAGGCGCATTTGGACGCCAGCGATGTCCTTGGAAGAAGGAAGTTCGCGCTGGGTCACCTGGTGGGTCCATCCGCCCTCCTCAACCCGCTTCTTCACCAGATCGAACGAGTACCAGATGGGTCCTACATCGCCATGATCGGTGGGAGGCGGAGTGTTGGAGTTGGGGTTCAAATCCAGAAGAGGCTTGTTCTCCGGGCCGGGGTCGCTCGAGGAGTGGTCGTGCTCCGCCTTCTGCGTGCTCGTCTTCTCTTGAGCGCTGGCGAGGCCGGTAAGAGCCGCGGTTGCCAGAGCAACTGAACTCAGGCCGAGGAAGCTTCGCCGCGAAGGGTGTTCCATCATTGATCTCTCTTTCAGGTGGTCGTTCATTTGTTTGCCTTTCGTCTTTAGTGTGAACTGATCGGCCGATGCGTGAACCGCAAGGCTCGGTACTCAAAAACCTAGACGGAACTGCCCAGCGCCATGCGGATTGCCGACGAGATGCTATTCGTAGAAGCCAGCATCACAACGGCTGACGTGACTACACCGCTCCAGGAGGTAACGAAAAACTGTCCCAGTCTGCGCAAAATTGAACTTGTCTCTTTTCGCCGCTGCGTCCAACTGGGTCTTTGCGCAGGCTGAGTAATCGTCGTGCTCATCGTGTCGGTTGTTGGCGGATCAGAGACAGCCCCGATCGCATCGCTGCGCGTAGCGAAACCGAATGCGACGATAGAGGAGGCTGCGAAGGCTTCGCGCAAAGTTTTCTCGTTCGGGTAAGCGATGACGATGTTTTCGTGACCGGTTTCTGTCTGAAGCACTTCGATCACCGCGTACCATGCATCCGGAATATCAACCACCGCGTTCACGACCGCATCCTCTACTCATTCACGTCGTCTCTCCCAGCTCGAACAGCAACTGGCATGCCAAAATAAGTCCGCCAAGCGGGATGGCTAGGCGGCCGAAACGGGGCAGGAGTATCGATTAACTAACTCGGTCTGAGAGCCCTCTGTGATCGTGTGTGGAATCCGGCTGACAGCTCCTGCTCCCATACTGTGCGCCAGTCCGTCCGACACTTACCCTGGCACTTAAACTCTGTACCTCGGCCTCCCATTGGTCCACCGCATTCAGGGCACACACAATTCAAAATGCCGGACATCAGATCTGCGTTTAGCTTGGCTGCGTTGTCCCGTGAAAACTGCATAGTCCCCTCCAGATGATTGGGGACGATCAGGACGATCAACCGTCCCCTTCAAAGGTCGAATTGCAAAGTGCAGAATGCATTTCTCGCTCCACAATGCAAAAGAGTGTGCGAAGTAGATTTCAAGAATCGGAAGTGATTTGTGCGAAGAACGCAACAAAGTTGTGGGCCAGCGCATCACAAACCCATGGCAAATCGCCAAGAGCACCGCCCGCCTTCGCAGTCCCGCCTCCCTAAAATCGCCAACACCACTGCGAAGGCGGCGGCTTGCTCCTTGAGCCCCCGTTAGCCGGCGCAAGGCTGTTCGGGTTGCGCCGCCCTCCAAAAGGTGGCGAGCAGGATCCAATTTCCCGCTCAGGAGTCCGGTGTGCCTCGTCGACTCTGGAACCTGTCGAAATACGGACATTCTGTCGGCCACGGGACAACAATCTGACCTTCTTCGGACGATCCCGAGGTAGCGAGATCGACCTCACCGCAGAAAATACGCAGCTAAATCAGTGGCGCTTGATTGGACCGCGACGTGCCTCATGCTGTTTTGTCAGGAGAAACAACGTGCAACAAGCAGCGGCATATACCGGAAGCGCTCCGCCCGTCGAAGCCTGTAACGGCGAGAGCATAGACGACGAAATCAACCAGGCGGTCTCGCAGCGCCGAGCGTCGTTCTTCAGAAGCGCTTACCGCTTTCTCGGAAATGCAGCGGATGCGGAGGATGCGGTTCAAGAGGCACTCCTCTCCGCCTTCAGGCATGTCGATCAGTTTCGGGGCGAGGCGCAGGTTTCCACATGGTTAACCGCAATTGTCTCGAACTCGGCACGCATGCAATTGCGCCGGCGCACACGCCATATCTGCGTGTCGCTGGATGAACCCGTCGGCGAGGAGGATGAGTTCTCCATGGCAGACCAATTGGCGGACCACCGGCCGAGTCCTGAGGATGAGTGCCGCAACTCGGAACTGCGTGCGCGTCTAAAAGATCTGGTTACCCGGCTCTCGCCTTCATTGCGGAGGACATTCGAGTTGCGGGAACTGGAAGGTTTGTCCACAAACGAAGCAGCGCAAATCCTGGGCGTGGCGGATGGAACAGTGAAGGCGCAACTGGCACGGGCGCGCGCGAAGCTGAAGCGATGGATGGAGCGGGGGCTCGATCCAAAGCATCGTGGACGTCGGATCGACACAGCCCTGCCAGGCATGTCCGGGAGATAGGCTCATTCAGAAAGAAATTCTATGTGGATTGTTCGACTAGCGTTGCGCCGGCCGTACACCTTTGTGGTGTTGTCCATACTCATTGTAATCATGGGTGGACTCGCGATCCTGCGCACTCCAACCGATATCTTCCCGAACATCAACATTCCGGTCGTCAGTATTATCTGGACCTATACCGGTCTCCTCCCGGAAGACATGAGCAATCGCATCGTGAACGTCACTGAGCGAGCCCTTACCACCACGGTGGATAATATCGAGCATATCGAATCCCAATCTTTGTACGGGGTTGCTGTAGTTAAAGTGTTTCTGCAGCCGAATGCGAATATTCAACAAGGCATTGCACAGATTACCGCTATTTCGCAGACGCAACTACACCAGTTGCCCGAAGGAACAACGCCGCCGCTCATTCTTGCTTACAGCGCATCGAGTGTGCCCGTTCTCCAACTGGCCCTTTCCGGCCAAAACCTATCAGAGCAACAGCTGAACGACTATGGTCTGAATTTCATTCGAACCCAACTCATCACAGTGCCCGGAGCGTCGGTCCCGTATCCCTACGGCGGTAAACAACGTCAAGTCCAAGTGGATCTCAACACAACCGCTCTCCAGTCAAAGGGCCTGTCCGCGCTCGATGTTGTGAATGCGATTACCTTACAAAATTTGATTCTGCCCACGGGAACAGCCAAGATCGGCTCGAAGGAATACGACGTTTCCATTCCGAATGCAGCCCCGCAGACGATTGCAGACCTCAACCGCATTCCAATCAAAACAATTGGCAGCACGACCATTTACATGAAGGATGTCGCATGGGTGCGCGACGGCTTCCCCCCTCAGACCAATGTCGTGAAGGTCAACGGGCAGCGCTCCGTATTATTGACGATCCAAAAAGCGGGGAACGCATCAACGCTGGATGTGATTGCGGGCATCAAGTCCCTTTTACCGCAAATAGCGGCGACGGTTCCGCCTCAACTGCAGATGACCCCTCTGGCGGATCAGTCGATTTTTGTGCGTGGTGCGATTAGCGGAGTGGTGAGGGAGACATTGATTGCTGCGTGCCTAACTGCTTTCATGATCCTTACTTTTCTCGGCAGTTGGCGGAGCACAGTAATCATAGCGACCTCCATCCCTTTGGCAATCCTGACCTCGATCATTGCGTTCAGTGCGATTGGCGAAACGATCAACATCATGACGCTCGGTGGGCTCGCTCTGGCGGTCGGCATTCTGGTGGACGACGCAACGGTCGAGGTGGAGAACATCAATCGCAATCGCGAGGCAGAGCCCGACAAAGACATGGACGAAGTTGTTCTCGACAGCGCCTCGCAAATCGCGACCCCCGCGTTTGTTGCCACGCTCTCGATCTGCATTGTGTTTGCTCCGATGTTCTTACTGTCCGGCGTGGCGAGGTATTTGTTTGTGCCCCTCGCCGAGGCCGTAGTGTTCGCCATGCTGGCCTCGTATTTTCTTTCGCGGACCATCGTTCCGACCATGGCCAAGTATTTGTTGCGCGGAGATGAGCGCGAGACGGGAGCTGCTCCCAGCCGCAATCCCCTGGTGCGGTTTCAGAAGCGCTTTGAAGCAGCCTTCGAGAGATTTCGCCGGAGGTATCGCGGACTGTTGGAACTTTGTCTCCATCACCGGACGGCGTTCCTGATTGCGTTCTTCGTTGCCTGTCTTGGATCCTTGGCGATTTTGATTCCCTGGCTTGGCCGCGATTTCTTTCCCAGCGTTGACAGCGGTACTTTCAAGCTTCATATGCGCGCTCCCACTGGAATGCGCATCGAAGAAACCGCCAACCTTTGTGATCTGGTCGAGCGCGCAATTCGGCAGGAGATTCCGGCGGCCGAAGTCCAGAGCGTCATCGATAACATTGGGCTGCCTTACAGCGGCATCAATCTTTCCTACAGCAATTCGGCTCCAGTGGGCACGTCGGACGCCGATATTCTCGTAACGCTCTCGGCCAACCATCATCCCACCGACGACTACATTCACCAACTCAGGCTGGCACTGCCGAAAGAGTTTCCTGGCGTGACATTCGCCTTTTTGCCTGCCGACATGGTCGGGCAAATTCTCAATTTCGGTTTGCCCGCCCCGATCGATGTCCAGGTAGTCGGGAACGATTTGGAGGGAAACCACGTCTATGCAGACAACTTGCTCGCGAAAATGAAGTACGTTTCGGGCGCGACCGATCTGCGGATTCAACAACCCTTCGACGAACCATATCTCCGCATGAGAGTTGAACGCACAAAGGCCGAAGAGTTGGGCTTTAGCGCGCACGACATTGCGCAGAATCTCCTCGTGTCCCTCAGTGGTAGCTTTCAAACTTCTCCAACGTTTTGGGTCGACCCAAAGAATCGCGTCAGCTATCAGATCGCGACGCAGACACCGCAATATCGCACGGACACACTGCAGGACCTTGAGAACGTTCCCATCACAGGGACCGACCCAAATGCTCCCCCGTCGCTCATGGCCAGTCTGGTGTCTACACGCCGCGGGGTTGGAATGGCCGTAGTCTCTGACTATAACGTCGCGCCTGTGATTGATATCTTCGGTTCTGTCGCGGGCCGCGACCTTGGCGGCGTAGCCGGTGACATTAACAAAATCATTGCCGCCACACGCCAACAATTGCCACGCGGGTCTCGAGTCGTTGTCCGCGGGCAGGTTCAGACGATGCGCGCCTCCTACATCGGTCTGTTAAGTGGGCTGGCGTTCTCGATCGTTCTTGTGTATTTGCTGATCGTAGTCAACTTTCAATCCTGGCTGGATCCATTCATCATGATTTCCGCTCTGCCCGCGGCACTCGCCGGGATTGCATGGTTCCTGTTTATCACGCACACGACTCTGAGCGTGCCGGCGCTAATGGGCGCCATTATGTGCATGGGCGTCGCAACCTCGAACAGCATTCTGGTGGTGAGTTTTGCCACAGAAAAAATGGGGGAGGGAATGGATTCGATTGGCGCCGCGCTGGAAGCCGGCTTCACGCGGTTTCGCCCTGTGTTGATGACGGCGCTGGCCATGATCATCGGCATGGTGCCGATGGCTCTCGGTCTCGGTGATGGCGGCGAACAAAACGCTCCGCTGGGCCGGGCAGTCATCGGCGGCCTCCTTTTCGCTACAGTTTCGACGTTGTTCTTTGTCCCGGCATTTTTTAGTGTTCTGCAAGGCTCGCGCCGGCATTCAGCAGAAGAAGGACACTCGGCATGAATTCTGTGGAGTTACTTATGCTGCCTCAAAAAGAAGATAGACCCCCAACTGACGGTCAGACGCCTCCCGGGCATATCGAAGAGCAGCGTTCGTACAAACATTGGCTGGGGCTGACGGTTGCGCTCATCGTGGTCGCCGTACTCTTGATAACCGGCATCTTGTCCCGCGTCAGGGCGCGTACCGCTCTGAATAAGGAGACAGCTCAATCGGCTTTGACGGCGGTGTCAGTAGTGTCGCCAACGCGAACTGCGCCCGCCGACGAGCTTATTCTTCCAGGAAACGTGCAGCCCTACATCACTTCACCCATCTACGCTCGTACGAATGGTTATCTAAAAAAGTGGTACTTCGATATTGGCGCGCATGTGAAGCAGGGCCAACTTCTAGCTGTCATTGAGACGCCCGAGGTCGATCAGCAACTCGAGCAAGCCCGCAGCAACCTGTTGACCGCGCAAGCAAATCTCGCGCTCGCCGCGATCACAAAAACCCGGTATCAAGGGCTTTTGAAGAGCAATGCTGTAGCCCAACAGGATGTGGACAATGCGGTCGGCTCCTACAATGCGAATGCGGCTATTGTTGAAGCCGACAAGGCAGCCGTGGAGCAGTATTCGGCGCTCGTTTCGTTCGAAAAGGTCTACGCGCCTTTCGATGGCGTGATCACCGCGCGCAACACCGACATAGGCGACCTGATCAATTCCGGCAGCAGTTCCGCGCCGAAAACCGATCTTTTTCACATCGCGCAACCGGGAAAGTTGCGCGTTTATGTGAACGTCCCCGAGGAATACTCGAGGGGGATCGAGGTCGGTATGACAGCGGATCTCAGCCTTGCCGAATTTCCTGACCGCAAATTTCAAGGAAAAGTGGTACGCACGGCCGATGACATCAACGTCACAACTCGTACTCTGCTGATTGAAATCGATGTAGACAATCCGACCGGCACCCTCCTCACGGGTTCCTACGCAGAGGTTCATTTGGCGGTTCCGTCGCAGGCGTCTACCTTTTTAATTCCGGTCAATACTCTGCTGTTCCGCACCGAAGGGCTACGCGTCGGAATTGTGAAAGACGGGAAGGTCGTGTTGGCCACGGTTACACCTGGGCACGATTTCGGTGACCAGATCGAGATCGTCTCCGGCCTCAAGGCGGGTGATCAGGTCATCATCAACCCCCCTGACTCAATCGTCTCCGGCCAGGAAATCCAAATTGTTCAGGCAACCTTGCCCGGAGATCCCAAGTGAAGCCGACTCGCAAACGAATTGTCGGGAGCTACCGGGAACCGGCCGCAAGCGTTCTGATCGCGATAGCGGCTTTGCAGTTGACCGGATGCGTGGTCGGCCCAAAGTACCACCCGGCGGCGGTGGAGGCGCCGCCCGCATATAAAGAGGTAGGAGACTGGAAGCCCGCCCAGCCAAATGACCGGAATCTTGGCGGCGAATGGTGGAAGATATTTCAGGATCCCCAACTCGATGCGCTGGAACAGCAGGTTAATGTGTCGAATCAAAATTTGAAGGCAGCAGCGGCGCAGTTCCAGCAGGCACGCGCAGCCCTCCGCTACTATCGGGCTGACTATTATCCAACCGTAACGGTCGGACCCTCCGCGACTCGCACCCTCGTTTCGGCGAACAGCCCGACAACCACAATTTTGCGTGGTACGACTTACAACGATTTTGTGCTGCCGTTCGACGTTTCCTATCAGGCCGACGTCTGGGGAAAGGTTCGAAAAACCGTGGAGTCTTATCGCGAACAGGCGCAAGCGAGTGCGGCAGACCTCGCGACCGTAAATCTGAGCATGCACGCCGATCTCGCGGTCGATTACTTTCAAGCCCGCAGTCTCGATGCCGAGGAACAGCTTCTGAACTCGACGGTCAAGGACTACGAGCAAGCCTTGGAATTAAATGAAAGCCGCTTCCAGGGAGGAATTGCTTCGGAAGTGGACGTCGAGCAGGCGAAGACGATACTTCAGACGACGCGGGCACAAGCGGTGGACGTAGGCGTGGCGCGCGCGCAGTACGAACACGCGGTAGCAATTCTTGTGGGCAAGCCTCCCGCAGCGTTCAGCCTCCCGCCGCTGCCTCTCACCACACCTCCACCGCATGTTCCCATCAACCTGCCTTCAGAACTGCTGGAAAGACGACCGGACATTGCCGCTTCCGAAAGGCTCGTCGCATCTGCCAACGCGCAGATCGGTGTCGCGAAATCGGCCTACTACCCCACCATCAGTCTAGGCGCCTCGGGGGGATTTGAAAGTTCCGCCATCTCGACGCTCATTCAAGGGCCGAGCAGCTTGTGGTCGATTGGACTCTCCGCAGTGGGTACGGTCTTCGATGTGGGAAGACGCCGCGCTCTTACCGACCAGGCGCGGGCGGCGTACGACTATCAAGTCGCCTCCTATCGCGAGAACGTGCTCACAGGATTCCAGCAGGTCGAGGACAATCTGGCCGCCGTCAGAATTCTGGAACACGAGGCGCAGGTCCAGGATGAAGCGGTGAGAGCCGCTCAACGCTCGCTCGCTCTTTCAGTCATTCGCTACAAGGGCGGAGTAACAAGCTACCTTGAGGTTATCACCGCCCAGAGTGCCGCGCTCTCGGATGAAGTCACAGCGGTCAATATCCTGGGACGGCGGATGGGCAACACGGTGTTACTGATTCAAGCGCTGGGCGGCGGATGGGACCGATCGACCCTTCCCGAGAGACCTGAATGTTGCGGCAAGCTCGTTAGCGAAAATGCCCAGCCTTAGGTTTGGCAGGCGGTAAACCTGAGGCAAATCATGCCGATCGCCAAAATTGGAAAGCGTTCGCAGGTTCTCCAAACCTGATGATCCTCGCTTTTTGGAATTTATTGTCTCCTAGAAGCGATACGTAAAACCGACGTTAGCGGCGATCGGTCCGGCGTTGTAGTTAAGCGTGTTGAAGAAAGTCCCCGGCCTAAAGCCGGCCAGGTTGAATGCGAAAATGACGTGAGGCGCAGGAGACCACCGAATTTCGAGATCTCCCTGATTGCCAAGATAGCGGGCTCGGCTGACATCGCCGGAATCGATCAGCGCTTCGCTTCCAAAAGCATAGACTCCGTCGTGGATTGATTCCCTCCAGTACCAGACCCAGGAAAAGGCGCCGGTGACGTTTGTCCTGAGGCGAAATTGAACCGCCGGGTGCAAATCGATAACGTTCTGATTCCCGAGGAAAGGCACCACCGCTGGGGTGAAGTATGCGCCACGGGGAAAAATCGGGTTGAAGGTGCCGAGGGCCTGATTCGCCGGGTTACCATCGCCGCTGTATACATCCGCACGCAGCAATAGTCGGGGATCAAAGCGTATGCGGTCAAACGTGAATCCAGTTTCGGTTGACACGCTCCAGGCGCGGATCGCGGCGCTCCCGAAACTGCCCCACTGGAGATTGGGCTCCCAGTTGTAGTCCAAACCCTTCCCGATTGGACGGAACAGTCTTGTTCCGACGGTATGTCGAAGCTCCTGGGCCGTGCCTCTGTTGTAGGTGGCGGACTTCGTGTCCAGCCCGATGTAATAGAAGTCCGCCTGCCCGCGGCTCACGATAGGGGCTGGAACCGTCAGATAACTTCCCCACGCGGTCTCCGCATGATTCGGCACATCGTCGAAAAAGCCGGAATTATTCTGCTCCGGCTTCACTGCGAGTAGATCCAATCTCACGTTCGCACTTTCGGCGATGGCGCGAAATCCGTCGAAGCTCAGCTTCACGTTGGGACCTTCGTTGTTGTCGAATAAGCGCCCAGTACCGAGCACTACTTCCTGGCGTCCCGCCCGGAGACTTATGCCGTGCGGACTGCTGACGTGAGAACCGATCTCGATGAACGCCTGATGCGCATCGCCGCGATCTTCGTCTGTTTGGGGTCGTGGGCCGCCATTCCTCCCATCTTCGTAGTCAAACTCGAATTCGGAGAACAGGCGGAAGTCACTGCCCGTGTGGAGATCGAAATGGGGCATCGCTCGATTAAAGACGTACCCGTTATGATCCTGAGGTCCCTGACCAAACAGGAAGTTATCGTAATACTCGTATTGGATCCGGTATTCGAATCCCAGCGAAAGGTACATCTGTGAGTTGTCGCCAAAAGGAATGTACTTGACCGGATCGAAAGAGTCCGTGCGCTTCGAAGAGTCCGCCAGAAAACTCCAATTCTGCTCTGCGGGAAATGGATTCAGATGTGGACGCGCCGGATCTGGCGCTGGTCCCGGTGGTTGGGGATCGGGAGTCTGGGCCCTCATTGCCGATCCCCAGAACGTGAGGAGAAGGCCAATCAGGATCATTCGAGCTGCCTGTATTTTGCTTTGGGAGTTGCCGTTCAAATGACGGTGCGACGGCGACGAATCCCGATCTTTCCTTTTGCGGCACATCGATCTTTGTAGGAACTCCTCGTAGGAACTCCTCGCAACTACTCTGCGAAACCAGCTCCTCAGGGAATACGCGGCACGGGACGACTCAGATTGTGAGCAAGATCCGCCTCTGAAAAGTGCAGGGCCTCGTCGCTGTCCGACGGAGCAAGCGTGATTCGAATGGATTTAGCGGCGGGCTGATTGCTCTTGGCCGCAACACTGCAGATCGAAATTAAAACATTGGTCTCCGGATAGTATGCCGCGGCGCTCCCGCGGGCAATCGCATAGGGGACAATCGCAAAGCGCGGTGCCTTGCGTACCTCTCCCTCAAAGTGGCTGTATATGTCCACGATCTGGCCGGCTCGGAGATTTCTTGCTTCCATATCCAGTGGATTCAAAAAGAGCACCCGCCTGCCATCAAAGACGCCTCGATAGCGGTCATTCAGTCCATAGACCGTGGAATTAAACTGGTCGTGGCTGCGAATGGTTGTCAAGAGAAATTCGTCAGGCTGGAGGTCATGTTTCGGGATTGGGCAAACGCTTAGCTTCGCCTTCCTGGAGGTTGTTTTGAAAATGCGATGCTTCACTCCATTCGGCAGATAGAAGAATTTTTCTTTTGCAAGCCGCTCGTTGAAGTTTTCAAATCCTGGAATCACCCTCGAAATCGCATCCCGAATCAAGTTATAATTCGCCGCAAAGCCAAGCCAATTCGTCGTCGTTCGAGTTCCTAAAGTGGCATGCGCCAAATTCGCGATGATCGCTACATCGCTCAGCAGGCCCGGTGAAGCGGGTCGAAAGAAGCCTTCAGAAGGATTGATAATTCCCATTGAATCTTCGACCGTGAGGAACTGCTTGCCGGTCGCCTGTAAATCTTCCTCGCTCCGCCCCAGACAAGGAAGGATTAAAGCCCGCTCCCCTGTAATCAGGTGAGAGCGATTCAGTTTCGTCGAGACGTGAGCGGTAAGCTTGCAGCGCTGCATAGCGTGTGCGCTATAGACAGTGTCAGGCACATTCGAAAGGAAATTCCCGCTGATCGCAAAAAACACCTTGACGTCTCCATCGAACATCGCGTGCAGCGTCTCGATCGTGTCATACCCCCACTTCTGGGGCGGTGCAAAGTTGAACTCTTTCCCGAGCGCTTCCAGGAAAGGTTTTGGCGGACGTTCCCACACACCCATGGTGCGGTCACCCTGGACATTCGAGTGTCCGCGCACGCAGACGGTGCCCGCTCCGGGGCGTCCTATGTTCCCGCCAACGAGGAGCAGATTCACAATCATCGAAACATTGTCGACTCCGTTGCGGTGTTGAGTAACCCCTAAGCACCATGCGATTATGGTCTTCTTCGAGGCCGCGTACATGTCAGCCGCGACACGCATTTGATTTCGTGTCAGCCCGCTGTTTTCTTCAATCTCTTCCCAGCTTGCAGCTTCCACGTCGGCCAGCAGCGCTTCGAAACCTTCGGTGTAGGTCTGAATAAACTCACGGTCAATCGCCGAGATCCGTCCCGCTCGCTCACGCTCAAACAGGTCCTTCAGAATGCCTTTGATTGCGACCACATCTCCATTGACGCGCACGGGAAGATAGAGATCGGCAAGGCCTTGGCCTTTACCAAGCAGCACAAACGGCAACTCTAAAGGATTCGGGTAATCCTGGGGGTTAGGATTAATAACCCTCATCATGCTGACTTCAGGTAGAGGATTAACCACGATGATCTTGGCGCCCTGATCCTTGGCCTTCTGCAACGAGGTCAACATTCGTGGGTGGTTCGTCCCCGGGTTGTTTCCGAAGATGAAGATGAGTTCGCTGCTCTCTATGTCTTCCAGCGTGGCCGCACCCTTGCCTACGCCGAGCGTCTCGACCATTGCCACTCCCGACGACTCGTGGCACATGTTCGAGCAATCCGGAAGATTGTTGGTTCCGAACTGCCGCGCAAACAACTGCAGAAGAAACGCGGGCTCATTGGTTGTCTTGCCTGAGGTGTAGAAGCTAGCCTGGTCGGGCGAATCCAAACCATTCAGCTCCTCCGCGATCATGGCAAAAGCCTCTGGCCAGGCGATCGGCTCATAGTGCGTTGCGTTCGCGTGCCTTACCATTGGCGAAGTCAGACGCCCCTGCTGATTGAGCCAGTAATCGGATTGCGCGGCCAAATCGGCTATCGAATGTTGAGCGAAAAACTCCGGCCCGACACGCTTCTTTGTGGACTCGTCAGAGAGAGCCTTGGCACCGTTTTCGCAAAATTCAAAAATCTTCCGCTTCTTGTCGGGACTCGGCCACGCGCAGCTCTGGCAGTCGAAACCAGTGACATGGTTGATCTTCAAAAAAGCTTCGGTCGCCCGAATCAGGCCCGCTTCACCAATGCCGTAAACCATCGTATTCCAGATGGCAGGAATGCCGGCAGCCTCTTCCGAGGCACGGCCAATCCTGAGTTTGCCCATATCGGTTGGGTTTTGCGCTTGCAGTGAACTCAAGTCGTTCGGATCCAGCCCCGCCGCTGGATTTCCCCCTGTACTGGTCACAGCAATCGTTCGCAGATCCAGCTTGGCCCGATAGTGCCCGTCCCGGCACTGTTCGTCCCCTTGGATTACGTCTGATCTGTCTAGCGTTTTCACGGGTTGCTCTCGTCCGGTCGCCCAATCACGCCTCAAATGGCACCGTCATCATCAAGACGCTCGTGCAGGACTGCGCGAAATTCGCGCGCTTCTTATCCATTCCGCGCCGCTTGACCGGGCAGTGCGCGGAAGCAGCGTTGGTTGCGATCGCGTCGCTGCGATAAACAGCAAGCCGCCCATCATGGCTGTGTTCTTGAAGAAGTTGAGCAACTGTAGACCAAAGACGGCTGTGCCGGACACCTGCCAGAAGGCGTGCGCTGTTAGCGTCGCGGGAAAAAGGAAAGCCAATATTGCCAGGGCTGCCAATCGCGGATAGATACCCAAAGCCAAACTAAAGCCTGCAACTATCTCAATGGTTCTGGCGATCAGCATGAGAAACGGCACGACGCTGGCGGGAGAGCCATGTTCGATGAGTTCTTTTGCCGCAACGGCTTGGTTAATGATACCGAAACCATTAAGCAGAAATACGATTGACATAAGAACACGGGAAAGGGCTAGCACATACCGCTGAAGGGAATTCATTGGAGGTTCCTTTGATTCACAGCCGAAATTGCAGATTGCATGTTCGGACTCTGCCGGTGATGTGTGTATTCACCGGCTACGTGAGCTGAGGACGGATCTTCCGCTTGTACCTTCTTGGTAAGAAACCATCCCCCGGCCTGCTCGCCTAAAACCATCCCCAACAGCCCAACCAGAGCCACAATGGGCGGTGCTGGACTTTTCACTCGAATCAGGCCATATGCAACGCCCACAAGCAGGCCAACCACGAATGAGATGAGCAGTGCTTTCATTTCCAAACTCCCCTCGGCCGTTATGATGCTTATCCTCATCCAAGATTTTGTGCTGTCTGGTTCGTCACTCGAAACTGAGCACCTGTTTGGTTTTCGCCTGTCCAGCAGCCATCCGGCTGTATGCTTCCACAGCATGCTCAAACGGAATGATCTCGATTGGAGGCGTTTTCAAAGCCCCAGTTTCAAAACCAGCGTGGAGATCGCGAGCGATTTCCGCGATTTGCTGCGGTGTCAGTCCGTAACTGTCAACTCCGAGCAGCCGGGAGAAATTATGATAGAACTCGACGAGGTTGAAAGTGACGACAGGATTTCCCGGGCTTGCGATAACCACCTGTCTCCCCCCGAATGCGAGCGATCGCATCGCCGGCTCGAACAATAGGCCACCCACTGTATTAAAGACAGCGTTTACACCCTTTCCCGCGGTCAGTTCCAAGACTCTCTCGCGAAGATCTTCAGTCTTTGTATTGACCACCGACTCAGTTCCTGGAATCGGATCGGATTTGACGTCCGCGCCAATCACCCGCGCCTTCTTCCAATTCGCAATCTGCGTGGCTGCCTGTCCAACCGCCCCCCCGGCGCCGATAATCAGAAGGGTTTCGCCAGCTTGGATTTGAGCTGCATTTACTATAGACGCCCATGCCGTAATGAAGGGAACTCCGATCGCAGCCGCTTGCGCCATACTCAGCGACTTCGGTTTTGGCGACAGCGTCTCAGTGGGGACGACGACATACTCCGCGTGAGAGCCGTCATGGACGATACCGAGCATCGGCGCACTGCCCCAAACCTCTTCATCTTCCTGCCACTTTCCCTTCACAACAACGCCGGCAAAGTCCCGGCCGGGCGTTCGAGGCAGCGTCGTTTTCTTGAAGCGTCCCGCCACGTTCCCGATGTCACTGGGATTGATGGCTGCCGCTTTCACCCGAACAAGCGCTTCCCCGCCGCCAGGCTCGGGAACCGGAATTTCTTCGATTCGCAATACCGACGGCGGTCCGAATTCAGCAAAACGCAGCGATCTCATCCCGTTGGTACTCGTCGTTTTGATTTGCATTTAGCTTGCCAACTAAATTCCCAGCAAAAATACTGCAGGCGCTCGAGGAATCGGCGTTAAAAACGGAAGCAACTTTTGGCATGAGGCAGTAACATGAGGCAGTAATTTGACTCACGAGGGCTGATTCGGTCCGATTATCTCCGATAGAAACCATGTACGCCGCTCTGTCTCGTCGATCCAGACCTCGATCAAACTGGCGGTGGCAACGTCGTTCTGCCTGTCACAAAGCCCATGGGCAGAGCGCAGAGACTGCGTCAGGTGCTGGTTGTCCTCACAGAGTTCGGAGAGCATATATTGTGGCGCGATCGCCTCGTAGTCGTTGTCTTTTAGTCGCTGGTGACGCGAGATGTCGCCGATTGAGCGGAGCGTGGTTCCTCCCAGCTTCCGCGCCCGTTCCGCGACAGCATCTGTCATCGCGAAGAGTTGCTCGCCCTGCTCGTCCAGCAGCAGATGATAATCTCGAAAATGGCTTCCGCTCATATGCCAATGAAAATTCTTCGTCTTCAGATAGAGCGTGAACACGTCGGCCAGCAAGTGCCGTAATTCGCGCGTAATTTCCGCCACTCCGTCGCGGCCTAGGCCACCCGGTACGTCCTGTCTGGCTGTATTCTGGGCGACTAACTGTGATGCAGAATCCATTGCCACTGCTTAGGTTCTCCTCTCGTACCCGTAGGTTCTTTCCGCCAACTGCGGTTATCAGGCGTTCGCTGAGCGGAAGGGAAAGCGAACCCGAGATCGACTGACGCAACGAACTTGCTTTGCGTGGCCGGTGCTCATTCGCCAACCGGTCCATGAAGATGCATTTCATATGCCAAGTCTGACAACCTCTCAGAGACCGCATAATATCCAGAATTACGAATCATTCAATGTAGATTGAAGTGGCACTCACCGCAGTTCGACCCGGGTCGCCACTGTCCCTATTTCGACAGCCTGTCGGTCCGCGGTCTGGCATGGTCCACTCCTACTCTTCCTATCCGTTCGGGTGGGACGTTCATCTCAGCAGAATGGCGGTTTCCAATGATTTCGC
>Ga0116125_1000135_pt1 | contig 32308 bp, 28 predicted proteins | sample June2015DPH_16_1_2_FD_89729 | JGI IMG/M metagenome (GOLD analysis project Ga0116125, IMG submission 89729) | Peatland microbial communities from SPRUCE experiment site at the Marcell Experimental Forest, Minnesota, USA - June2015DPH_16_10 | ecosystem: Environmental > Terrestrial > Soil >...
AAGCGGCGGCCTATCCGATCAGCACCGGCATTGCGCCTGGAAACCCGCCGATCAGCGTGCACAACGGCGTCTTGCGCTTCAGCGGAGTGTAGACAAGCAGATACGATAGCAGCGTGGAGATGGCGAATGCAGCAGCCAGCCAGTTCACCGCCCACGCAAGGCACAGGCCACCGCAGACGCTTAGAAGAATTCCAAAAAGAAATGCTTTGCGCGAGTTCAGCCTGCCCGAGGGTAGAGGCCGGCCGGCCGTGCGGCGCATTTGAGCGTCCCAAGATCGTTCCATCCACTGGTTCAGTGTGGCTGTTCCACTGGCAACCAGGAGGGTGCCGACAAGCGCATTGGTGGCGGAATATTATCGAGCTTGAAGGAGCCTGAGTCATTGCTGACACCGAACGGCCCCTTAACCACCGCGACATAAGCCCGCATCCAAGGATGGATATTGCATTTGACTGGAATGGCAACTTCCGGAGTGGACCACGTCACATCGATGGCCGGACTGCCTTCCATTTGTGATTTATTCCACGGGATATTGCCGGCGCCGGGTTTCGGCTCCGGATGAATGTTATGCGCAGTTTTATCGTCGTTGATGACGGTCAAATGCTGGCCCACGTTCATTGCCACAACATGCGGAAAATATTGGCAGCCTTTTTGTTCCATCTTGACAGGCTGGGATGCGACGGGCTCATTTCCGGATAATCCCTGAGAGATGCACACAACGACATTCGCCAGGCCGCCATTCGGCCCAACCACCACGCTCTCGGCAGCCGCCGGCGCGCCGCTGTGAGTCTGCGAGCAACTGGGATCCTTCGACAAGTCAATTGGCTTCTGATGGGGGGCTTGCCCCTCGAGTTTGACTGTGCCTGCGATCTGACCTTCTGCGGCCGCACTTACGCTTCTTGCCCGCGTTCAACAATCCAACTGCGAAAATCAGCACAGCTGAAGCCGTTGCCGCGATACTATATCCAGCTTTCATTCAGCGCTTCTCCTTTATTCATTTGTGTCGTTAGAACATTGAGAGACCTAAAACTCGCGAGCAACCCGGGTGTTCAGGGACCAAGCCTAAGGATGAACCATCTTGCACCCCCACCAGTGGGCGAAATGTTATGACATTGGCTCGAACGCGTCAGTGATGAATCTCATAGGTATGTGTCATATATCTCACAATGGAGACGGGTGCGCCGTGCGGAGAGCACGACGAGCATAGGAGTCGAAGCCCAGCCGCCGTCTTTGAGAGCCAATGACGTGGCCAGTCTCCTTGGGGTTTCGCGGACGAAGCTCAGAATTTCCCCCTCTTCGACATATTGTCGAGTGTCTTTGGTTCAGGCTTGCTCTTTGGGATCAGTTCCTTGTATAGACCGGCCCGGCAGCACGAGAGGCGGGATCGGATATAGCCCGGATATAGGAAATTAGTGCCTGGGTATCCGACTTGCTCAGAGTATTTCCCCATGCCGGCATCAGCGCCGATTTGTTCAGCGCCGGTCCGCCGTAAGTGATGATCGCGGTCAGATCGGCATCGCTCATCTTGTTCAAAGTGTCTCCCTCACTGAAGGGATGAGGTTTTGCCTCCAAGTTGTCGTAGTTCGAAACACGCTCAACCGTCGACTCCGGATTGTGGCAGCGACCACAGTATTGGGTGTTGAGATGGCTCCCGAGCGTTTGCTGATAGCCCAGTGCGATTTCTTCAAGCTTGAGTTCAACCCTTTTGCGCGATGTGTCAGTTGTGGATGCTGTGATCTGGTAGCGTCCTGCCATTCCTCCAAGTGACACATTGGTGGCGAGCTGTCCGCTGGAATCGGTGAGACCGTTGGCGGGATCGAAAATAACGCCGGGAGCGGCCTGGAGCTCGACTAAAGCTCCGGCGACTGCGCTTCCTTGCTCGTCGTTGACTTGGACGACCACGGGCTGCGGCAGCAAGGCTCCCGTTTGTGCAATCTGCTTTCCACCGCTGGATTCGACGATGGCCGTGCCGAATGCGCTGGGTTTGGGTAGCTGCACGGAACTGCTCTTGCGTGAACAAGACGCAGACAGAGCTGATGCCAGAACTGCAGTGCATAAGATGAAATTGGCCGAGGAGGGGGAATTCATTTCTTCGCGGTCTCCTTTGTGGCTCCGCCTTTTTGCGAGATCAGGAACGCGGTGAGGGCACGGGCGTCTTCGTCACTCATGGCACGGTTGGGTTCGATCGTGCCGGGGCGTAGTGCCTGCGGATTCTTCGTCCACTGATAAATCCATGCGGCGGTAAGGCGCGAGCCGACTTGCGTCAAGGTGGGGCCGATGTAGCCCTTATCTGTTTTCGTATCCACGATGTGGCAACCCTGGCAAGCGTACTTGCCGTAAAAAAGCTGCTTGCCCAATTCGATCTCGCCTTGCGAATAACCGCTCAGCGGCATGGAGTCGCGGTCGACAGCCGGATTCTGATAGACCATCACGATGTAGTCGGTGAGTTCGTTCGCCTCGGCGTCCGTCAAGTTGAACCGCGGCATACGCCGGATCAGTGCTGGCCGCAACGTGCCCGGATTCTTGAAGAACTGCACCAGCCATTCGCGCTGCGCGGAACTGCCTTCCCAGGTTAGGTCGGGTGCCATATCACCGCCGTGGCCGTTGATGCGATGACAACTGAAGCACGCCAGATCCGACATCAGCTTTCCGGCTTTGCCAGCCGGTTGGTAGTTCGATTCCGGAATCGCAGGGACAGCCAAAGATGGGGGAGGCGTGGTGGAATGTTCGTTCAATGCAAGCAACGCCGTGGTCAGAGAATCAATCTGTGCCGGCGTGAAGTTGTACTGCGGCATTCTCAAACCCGGTGAGAACGCGCGTGGTTGTTTGATCTTGCCCGCAATGTAATCGGGCAGTGTGTGCGGCATTCCGGGAAGGAAAATGAGTTGAGTAATAGACTTGCTGCCGATGCGGCTCAGCTCCGGCGCAAAGTTCTCGGGCTTCTTGATGCCCGCAATTTCATGGCACGAGGCGCAACCGTAGTCGGAGACAAGGCGTTTGCCGTGAGCGACCTGCTGCGGCGTTGCGGCTTCCAGATGGACGTTGGCGAGCAGATCGGAATCGGTTTTGGCCAGAAGGAATGTGGAAAGGGTTGCCACTTGACTATCATTGAAGCGGTAATGCGGCATGATGGCGCCCGGATCGTAGCTGTGCGGGTTCTGCAACCAGGCTTGCAGCCATTCCGGCTTGACCTTGCTGCCGACTTTTGTCAATTCCGGTCCAATGTTGCCTCCTACCATATTTCCCGCGGCATTCTGCACGGCGTGACAGGAAGCGCAGAAGGATTCGCCATAGAGGCTCGCACCCGTGGCTGGATCCGATGAGGGCTTGGCCGAAAGAGTGACACTGTCTCCTGGCAACGTTGTGCTGTTGGCGATCAGAAAGGCGGAAATGTCACGGGCATCGTCGTCGGTCAGCTTGAAATTCGGCATGGTTGCCGTGGAGGCGTAAGCTTGCGGATCTTTCAACCACGCATAGATCCACTCCCTCGTGCTCTTATCGGCGATGTGCGAAAGCGACGGTGGGTCATCGGTCGCTTTCATCGTGGTGCCGTTCGGCAACTTGACCATGTGGCAGTTCACGCAACCGTAGCGAGAGAACAGGTTGCGTCCCTGATTCAACACCGGCGTTCCGGGCAGCGAGCCGCGGTGGCACTCCCCGCACGAAGATTCGATGTACTTGGCGGGAAGAATTGGCTGCTCCCACGCCAGCGTGCTGTTGTGCGCTTCGGCTACTGTCGTTGCGGCGCCCTGTCCGCGATGACATACGGTGCATCCGAATTGCTCGAGCTTGTGAGGAATAACCGGGTGCGGGCGGAAGGGTTGGCTGGAAACGTCTGAGAGTGACGCCTCCTTCATCCCCACGTGGCAACTGGTGCAGCGATCAACCACTCCGAGTTCGGGCAGCCAGATCTGCTGGATGCCGCCCTCGAAATGGCGTTGCAGAGTGTTGGCGTCGCTGCGGTTGCGGATCATCTTAAGATAGCCGTGCTGATAATGACGCCACTCGCTGAAATGATTTTTTGCCGGAGCAATGGCGATCGAGAACATAAACACCACGCTTATCACGCCGAACGCGCGAACACTGTCGCCGAACAATTTTTGCCACAGCGACGTTAGCTTTTGTTTCATATGCGTCGCATCCTTAGTAGGACCTCCAGGGCAAGACCCAGGCCCAGCCCGGTCCGCGGAAGAATGTGCCGATGGCGGTAAGAACCGCCAGCTCGAATAAGAACCAGGTCATCACCCAATAAGAAAGCGGTCTTGCCGCGAGATAGCGGCGGGAGGCCGAGGGCGACTGCGCAGAACTCTGGGACGCCAGAATCATCAACCCGACCATAATCAACGTGGGGATTAGTGCCACCACCACATGAAACCAGGCCAGGAAGGCCATCAATAGGACTGATACGACGTAAAAGATGCGAAGGCGCTGTGCCCGGTCTCTCGTAAACAGGCCCTCGGCCTCGATGTTTACTTTGAAGTATGGAATTACGATAAGTGCCATCACAACCAGTCCCGGGGCCAGTACTCCTGCCACCACCGGCGGAAAATAATGCAGCATTTCCTGCAGGCCAAGAAAATACCAAGGCGCCTTCGCCGGGTTCGGTGTGTGCGAAGGATCAGCTAGGCCTTCGAGCGGCGCATTGAACATCAGGGCCGTCCAAACCAGCGCGATTGCGAGCACTTGAATGGCAACCACGGCGCGGAACAGCACCTCGGGAAAAGTTTGTATCTGGTCCTCTGTCTCGGCTTTTACCTGCGCGGAAGTTCTGCGCGTAATGAAAACGATGCGGCGGGGAGATTTTTTTGCATTCGAATCGACGCCTGCGACAAAATCCTTGGACTCGGCCATTATCGCGCCTCCTTCTCATTCGTTGCGGCAACGGCGCGACGCACTGCAGGTTCGCTGGAATGCGTGTAGAGGCCGCCGTCCTTGCGAATGCGCCAGAAGTGGATGGCGACGAAGAACATTGCCGTCAGCGGGAGAATCATGCAATGCAAGACGTAGAAGCGCAGCAATGCATTGGCATTGACTGAATTGCCGCCCAGCAATAGGAAATGAATCTTGTCACCGATCAGAGGCGTAGCCGAGGCAATATTTGATCCCACGGTGATCGCCCAGTAAGCCAGTTGATCCCAGGGAAGCAGATAGCCGGTGTAGCTGAGCAGCAGCGTGATCAGCAGCAGAACCACGCCGATGACCCAGTTGAATTCGCGCGGAGTGCGATACGCCCCGCGATAGAAAACCTTGAACATGTGCGCGAACACCAGGAAGACCATTGCGTGCGCCGACCAGCGATGAAGATTGCGCAGAAACAAGCCCGAGGAGACGACGAACTGCAAGTCTTTTGTGTCGTTATAGGCCTGCGGCGCCGACGGATGGTAATAGAGCATCAGCGGAATGCCGGTCGCGACGAGGATAAAGAATGTGCCCAGCGTCAGCGTGCCCAGATACCAGGTTGCGCTGAAGCTCAACATTCGCGTGCGCACCTTGGTGGAAAACAGGTGGAGAAAGACGTTCTGCTGAATTGCGAGCGCGCGCTTCAGTGTGCTGGACCCGGTCCCGCTGCGGAAGATCGATCGCCACACGCGGGTGGCGCGCAAATCGTCGAAGTATTGGTCTGCGGTTTTCGCCATATCAGATCCTCACAAAAGAGTCGCGCGCTAACGGCGGGACATCGGTGGAACGATCGACCAGAAGGTCGCCGTCGTCATTGAGCCATATACGCTTCCAGGGCAGCGGACGGGGAGCGGGGCCTTCGATCTTGTCTCCCGGCTTATGATTGGCGTCGGCTTGAACATAGAACTTGCTTCCGTGGCAGGGGCAGGCAATGATTCCCAACTCGGGTTTCCATGCGGTCAGGCAACCCAGATGCGTACACACCGCGCTGAGCGAGAAGAACCCTTCTTGCGAGTGGATGATGTAGATGCCCGCATTCACGTCGAGCGTGACCGAATCCAGCGGATAGCGGTCCGGCTTACCCTGATTCACTACGGGCGACGGCTCATAGAGCACATTGGGTTGGAGATATTGATATGTGAAGGCTGCTGTGCCCGCCGCCGCGATACTTAGCGAACCGAGCCCCAGCTTGGCGAAAAATTGCCGGCGATTGAGGTCGGCTGCTGATTCTGAGTTCGTATTCTGCTGTTCTTCTGCCATGAGTTCCTTGCCTATTTCTGAAGTCCCGCTCCGATCGCAGCAATTGAGATCAACCCGGTCGGCTCGGCGGGCAGCAGGTTGTATGACTCCATCGTGATGGTTCCCACCGGACAGCGCATGGCGCACAGACCACAGCGGATGCACCGCGTTTCGTCTTTTAGCATCGCGGCACCGGTAACCACGCCCAGTTCATCCGCGGCTACTTCGTCGAGTTCCACACCAAAGCATTCCTGGTGGTCGCGAATATGCTCTATGGTCTGCGGTTCGAACGCGATGCGGCCGAGGGAAACCAGTTCCAGACATTTCTCTGGGCAGACATCTACGCAGCCACCGCATAGAATGCACATGCTGCCGTCTTCGGGAGTTCCTTCAAAGACGGTGTTAGTCCAACAGTGCAGGCAGCGCTGGGCCTCTGCCACTGCGCTCTGCGCGTCATATCCGATCTCGACCTCAGTCACGCCGGTGCGGCGTTCCAGCGGAAGCATGGGGACCGGCTGGCGGTTGATATCGAGAAAGCCAAGCGGCATGGCGTGACGCTTGAGCACTTCCACCTCGATGATCGGGTCGGGATGTTTGCCGCCGCGGAGATATTCGTCAATGCCCACGGCCGCGCGTTTGCCATCGCCGACGCTGTCGATAATGAGTCGTGGTCCGAAAACACAGTCACCCCCGGCAAAAATTCCGGGAGCAGAAGTCATCAGAGTCTGTGGATTGACCGCGATCAGGCCGCGCGGCGAGAGTTCGACCTTGTCTTCGGACGTAAGGAAGTCGAGGCGCGGGGCTTGCCCGATCGCCATGATGAGGGTGTCGCACTCGATCTGAGTCTCGCTGTTCTCGTAAAAGGCAGGATTGAATCGTTTGTTTTCATCAAAGACCCATTTGGTCTTGAGGGTCTCGAGCGCGGTGACTTTGCCGTTTTTGCCGAGGATTCGCTTCGGCCCAAGGCCGGGGTGAATGATGATTCCTTCCTCTTCGGCTTCTTCAATCTCTTCGAGAGCAGCCGGCATTTCGTTGCGGCGCTCCAGGCAGACCAGGTTCACTTCCTGCGCGCCCATTCGCAATGCAGAAAGGGAGATGTCCACCATCTCTTTTGTGGCGACCGCCGAAACGTTCTCCGCGGAAGGCTCGAGCTCTTGAACGCCGGCGGCGTGTTGCTTGACAACTTCGCGCGCGGCCGAACGCGCCACGTCCATGGCAACGTTGCCGCCGCCGATGACGATTACCTTTTTTCCGATGGTGAATTTGTAGCCGAGGTTTACGTTAAGCAGGAAATCAATACCCTTGTATACGCCGTCGAGATCGACTCCGGGGATGGCGAGATCGCGACTGCGGTGCGCGCCGACGGCGATTAGAATCGCGTCGAAACCTTGCCGCCGCAGGTCGGAAACAGAGAAGTCGCGCCCCGCGGCCTGGTTCAGTTTGAGGGTGATGTCGCCAGTGCCAAGAATTTCGCGCACCTGCGCTTCCACCACATCGCGAGGCAAACGGTACTCGGGAATCCCGAGATACAACATACCGCCGGCGACAGGAGCAGCCTCGAAAATCGTAACCGCGTACCCGATTAGTGCGAGGTCATGGGCCGCCGATAGCCCAACCGGCCCACCCCCCACAACCGCGACCTTATAAGGCAGTTTTTTCTGCCCGCGCCCTTCATTGACGTTGAGGGGATGTTTCGACTCCGGTCCGTATTGCTCGGTGAGAAAACGCTTCAGCGCCCGGATCGAAATCGGGCGGTCAATCTCGCCGCGGCGACATACAGTTTCGCACGGGTGCGCGCAGACCCGTCCGCAGATGCTCGCCAGCGGATTGGGCTCGCGTGCCAACCGGTATGCTTCCTCGAAGCGGCCCTCGGCAATCAGGCCCACATAACGTCCGGCATTGGTGTGCGCCGGGCACGCCATCATGCAGGGAAAGTTGCTGTTCAGCCAATCGCCATCGACTTTTTTGTTCTTGAATCGCTTCAGCATTGCGGACCGTTCCTAACCGAGTGATAACCGGAATTGCTGAACTGAGACGCAAGAGAGATGCGAGAAACGAAGCCAGTTTGAATCGGCGCTGTCGTTCCCCGCTTCCCACTCCTTACTTGCTCAGGGTGAAATCCGCTTTGCCGCCGCCGGAAACAGTGACCGGCTTAGATTGATTCTTCGCGCCTTCGTGCCAAACAGTAAGCGTGTAGGTGCCGTCGGGAACATCTTTGATCTTGTAGGTGCCCGACTCGTCAGTTTGGGTAAAATACGGGGTTGGGCTGACGACAATATATCCCGCCATTTCCGGATGTACATTGCACAGCAGCGGTACGACGCCCGCTTTATCAAACGTAAAGGGCCGCTTGTCGCCTTTTGGCCAAGTCCCCAGATTATGTCCCGCTTTCTTGTCGGCGCCGATCGCCGTCCAGAAGACGTTGTGCTGCACGCTGTCGCTGTTCAGGAACTCAACCGTTGTGCCCTGTTGCACAGCGATGATGTGCGGAACAAACATCAGCCCTTTTTGATCCACTACGGGATGTTCTTTGGGAGCTGGGAAAGTCTTGCCGGCGACGGTATCAACGTAAACTACCGACTGCCCTTTCATTCCCGTAACTTTGCCCTCGATGTCGCCAGCCCAGGCCGCTGCGCAGAAACCGGCCATCACAACGATCATTATCAAAGCCTTCAACTTCATCGTGTTTTCTCCTTTGAATTTTGCAATTCATTTGTCAGTGATTTGGGTTTCAGAAAATGAACTTCGCGTCCAGATAGATCGTGTTATTAGCGCTTGCGTTACGCCCAGATCCGTCGTAGTTAGTCGAGCCGCCGTTGAAGCGGGTGTAGCCCGTGTATTGCGCCGCCAGTTGCAGATTTTGCCAAGGCCAAAACGAAACGTTCGCGATATAGCCGGCGCCTCGTGGGTCTCCGTTGGCGCTGCCGCTCACTGCGGCGGGCGGGTACAGGGCGGCATCGACGGTGCCGCCAGTGTCGAACCAGCCGAATGTGCCCGTATAACGATTGCCGATGTGGTATTCGGCGTTAGCCATCACGGTGTTCAAATGGTGCGAACCAAATGTTGTCAGGCCCTGGGCGAGACTGGCCAGCAAATTGGCATTTTCGCGGATGTACGTGCCTCGAAACGAAAGTACATCCGTCCTAAATAATGTCCGGTCGATCTGAGTGTCAAAGGCATAGTCCGTGTACGCATCCTCCGGTCCTGTCACCCCGTTGGCATTTACTACCTGGTTAGGAGTGGACTGCATGTGCATACCATAGGTACCGATTTCATACTGCGTCTTGGCAGTCAATTGCTGCCACGCGACACGCCAGTAGGGCGCAACCCCGTGGATGTTGTACGAAAAACCAGTTCCAGGATTCGGCTGAGTACCGCCTATGTGCTCCGAGCGGTAGACCGATAGATCCGTGTACAGATGGTTGTTCCACATTGCGTAGCCGCCGAATCCTGCAACATCCTGAGCCAAAGGACCATTGATGATGGCAGCCGCCGTCGGAGTGGGCGCAACATCGCTCGCGATCCACGGGTAACCCCACGCCGGCGTGCTGTTCCACAGGTCGTCTAAGGTTGGGTTGTTGTTGAGGTCGAGGCCGTATACGAGCTCCTTTCCTCCCAGTTTCGCCTTATTCGCGTAACGAATATCCGTGTTATCCATGCTGAAATGGTCGCCCTGGCTGTCGTACGTCACCTGAAGAAAGCTGCCGACGTGGCTTGTCCATGCCCCAGAGAGGAAGAGCGAAATGTCTTGCGGAAATTCAAAACTGCCATTCTGGCTTGTCTGTATTGGAGACTTGGTTGAGGTAAATGAGGTCTCAAGCATTACAGAAAGTGGAAGTGAAGACAGAAGGTCAAGCCCGGCACGCTTTTTGCCTCCATCCGTCTTAATGACTTTGGTCTCATCCGCTTTATCAGCGTAACCCAGCAGCTTGAACCTTCGTCCCGCAGGATTGAGTTCCGGGGGAGTATAGTGGCAGCCACTGCACGCCAATCCCGTCTGCCTCGCATAGCTTGGAACTGCCTCGACGCGGGGGGGATTCACCGCGGAAAGAAAAAGCAAAACCGTGATAGGAACTGCCACAAGTAGAGAGAGCGCCACTCTTCTTATCTCGAATGTCATAATTTTGTCCCCAAAAACGGCGTTAATTGTTGTCCCAGAGATGTCTCATCCGCCGATCAACAAACACATTTTGGCCGTCAACTACCCACATCCCTACCGACCAAAGAAAACGAGACCATCTTCCGGCCAGCCCCATCACCATTAAGACGAGAACGAAACAGAGAAACCTACTGCGACCTATCCCCTCATCGCTCGGGCAATCCTAGTCATTCCTGTATTTGCCTTAATTAGAGGTTTCTAATCGAGGGCCATTATCGCGATGGAATTCGAGGTCTGCTGCATCCGGCGTCACCGGTGTATGTGATTTTTGTCACATCTGGGGACCGTCCGTCCTGTCGATCAGCGGATCGATCATGAGAAGATCAACCTTGGCATGACTCAACTGAAGCACCGGAGCTGGTGATTCCGGAGTGCCTGGCAACTTTTGTGTGGTCAACTTTTTGTATTGTCATCTCAGGATCATTCCGTGACCCAGGTGGATTCCGTTAAGGTGGCATTTCCTCGAACCGGTCGTAGCTTTGGCCTAAAAGTTAAGAACCCAGTCGTTTTAAGTCGACGAATGTCTGGCGACCCACGCAGCGGGAGTAAGGTCCGGAAGGCGCCGGATCGGGAGATCGGCAAGCCAGGGGAGAATCGCGGCCAAGTAGTCGCGCACTGGGAGTTTCAGTCTGCGGCAGCTTTCGACGACCGAAAGGGTCGCCGCAACCCTAGGTCCCGCCTGTGGACTGCCAATGTGTATTCAATTCTTCCTGCCCAGTGCCACGGGACGCATCGAGTTCTCTGCCAAGTACTTAGCTCGAGTTCGGGATACTCCAGGAAGTGCGTGAGCTTCTTCCACACTACGGTTTCTTTACCGCAGCGTTTGCACACGCGCTGATCCGGCGTTCAAGGCAGAACCCGCTCTATGCGAGGAAGATTCGCAGGCAACTCCTGGCGGCCCGGATGCTTGACGGATTTCTTCGTCGAGCGATGCGCTGGCGCGTGCTCACTCGCCGCGTGCTCGGTCATTTCACTGATGACAGGCCCAAGCTCGAACAATATACCCGCTCAGAGGCTCACACGACAATCGATCGCGGACGAGACCGTACAGCCCCTTGAACCCCTTGCGCATGTCGGTGACCACCGGCAGCCAGATAGATCCGTGTAGCTGGGCCCAGTCCAAACACGGCTTACGACTGCTCCAGGATGCTCACCAGGCGTTCAAACGTACTCGTATCAAAATCAGGATGCACCTCGATCCGACGCCCGCCCGGCAGTACCACGGCCAGCCCACAACTCGGTTCGCGCTGCTTCGGCGATTTCCTGGCCGCCAACTCCACCGGCACCAAACGACTGGTCGAGGAAATTGGCTTACCCCTTCTTTCCAACGCCGTTTCTTTCCAGTGTTCTGAAGCTCAAACCTCGACTCTGACAAAACTCGCTCCGCCGCATGCCGCTGCTCACAAACTCGGCCACCAACTGCTGAACTTCCGCACGGGTACGTCGCTTGGGCGCTGACAATTCTGTTTTTGCAGTCATCCCGACACTCCAACACAGACCCCGCCTGTCGAACAGGTGTGTTGGTCAGACGCTTACTCTCAAAATCGTTCGCTGCTGCCCTATACCGATGCATACGACTGAAATACTTCTGGGTAGAGTTCTGCGAACTTGTCGTAGGCAAATAAAAAAACAACATCCTCGACTACCGGATAGGCCTTCGAACATCCAGAACACCGAAAAGATGACCCTTCTCGGTTCAGCGAAACTTCCTTGCCGCTTTGCTTGCACGAAGGACAAATAAGACTGCCCTCGATTGACAGCTGTTTGCCGTTCTCCCCGGCAGAGCCTTTTCGGCAGATACCTGAAATCGTGCCGCCGAGCAGGTATGCGAGCAGATATTTAAAATTAGCGCGCGGACCGAACAGGCTGGATTCGATCGGGGGATGCGACGTCGGTCTCAGGAGGACACTTTTCGTGCTAAAGAGTCCGAGCGCACTCCGCCACTGTGCGATGGAAATATTATCGTTTTCTATAATCCCGTGTTCAACCTCGTTGCAGACTTGGGTTGAGAATAAGCGATCGAACGCCCTGCGGATCAGACTTCCACCGAAAGACCATGAAGAATATTCATTCCTGCCCTTGTACAGATCGAAGTGAAGCACCCTCTTATAGGGTTCTTCGTCAAAAAAGAAGTTCCCCGTGGGCCGAAGAACCTTGTGTACCTCTTCTACGATTGGGGTCGGATCCGGGAAATGGTGGAGCATCTCATAACAGAAGACGAAAGGAATCGAGCCGGCCTTGAACGGCAAATTGTGAACGTCACAACAAACCATCATGGGAGCCTTGATCTTGCCGAATACCCTTTGATAGTAGCGGCAGCTCTTGAGCAGGTCGAAAGAGATGTCTACCGCGGCTCCGCTTGCCTCGAGGTCGTTTTCCATGATGAGCGACCGCTGGCCTCGTTCGGCTCCAATCTCGATGTATGGCGACAAGGGGATTCCTTGCTCGCGCAGCTGGATCATCTGAGCAAGAGTTTTGTCCATTCTCTGCTTAAGAACTGTCTCGGCCCCGGCGGAATCGAACTCATCGTCGAAGATTTTTTGGCCTTCAACTTGTTGCAGGTATAGCTTTTTGCGAAACTCGATTTCGCCTCTTTGATTCTCCACTGATTGTGGGGTCATTCTCGTGTGCACTCCTTTAGCCCGCGCTCCTATCCCACTGTAGATGCTGGTTTGACCCACTGCTTTAACTTCTCTGAATAAACGCGAATCACTTTCGCCGGGTGCCCAGCTGCCACCGAAAAATCTGGTATATCGTGGGTCACTACCGAATTCGCTCCAATGACCGCGCGCTTACCGACGCGCACATTCGGTAGAATCACAGCTCCATACCCAAGGAAAGCACCATCTCCGATCTCGACAGCTGAATCGTCATCGGCGATTAGCCCACCAATTTTACCAGCATTGATATCCTGGTACGGGTGCGTGACATCGACAATGGCGCATCGGCCAGCGATAGAGACATCTTTTCCTATTGCCACCCGGTTGTGACATACGATGTGCACGTCTTGTTCGATGTTCGTGTTAGAACCGATTGTTAGTAAGGGGATTCTTCCTGGCCGATCACGAACCACCTCCAGCCGAACACCATCCCATATCCACACGCGGTCTGCGATTTCGATGCAATCGGCGTTACAAATGAGCATCGGTCTGTAAATCACGCTTCGACGGCCCAGACTCTTGAACATCAGGCGATAGTAGATTCGCGTTTTCAACCTCCAGTAGACATGTCTGGGAACCAAAACTTTGTCCGAGAAAGGCAGACCTAAGAATTTTTGAAGTCTGTTTTTGTGCACGGTCATCTCAGGGGGCTGGCCAGTGTTCGAAAATCTTTAAAGCTGTTCCTGCAAATTACAAACGCGCAGGCACAGAATGATACCAAGCAAGCCGGAGTGGTGATTCCAGATCCGACAGATTTAAAGAGGATGGTCGCAGGCAAGGCTAGAAAGACGGGAATCCCACACGATGCTGGCAAAACAATCGCTTCGAAAAGATACCGAAGCGGCGAACACTGAATGCTCCCGCGGACCCGCGGCAAATTGTAACCGATATTTGCCAGCGCCGCGGCGATGGCTCCAATCAGAGTTCCCCAGGCAACCCCTATTGCGCCATATTTCAAACCCAAGGCGATACTAAAGAAGAAATTCGTCACGCCTTCGACGAAAGGCGTGAGAACCACAAGCCTTTGTTGCCCTGTTCCAATAAGAATGGAAGCAAAAGGAATTCCCGTGAGTCGGATCATATTCGCCGTGACCAGTACCATCAATACGCGACCACCGAGAGGGAGGAACGGAGAGCCGATCCAAGTCCTGATGATGGGCGCAGAAAAGACAATAAGTGGCAACCCGGTCAACAGCAACAACAGCACGCCCAACTTCGTAGCCTTGAGTAACAGGTTGCCCAATGCGGCGGCGTCTTGATGCGCGTGCAATTGGGCGGCATGCGGCATGATGACTCCAAAAATTGCACTTTGGATTCCCCCGAGGAACACGATCAGCGTCGCCGCCACGGAATACGGCGTGACTGCATTGAATTCCAAGCGGCCTACCAGAAGCAAATCAAGCCCGTTAATAAGCAGCATTGAGAGGGTCCACACTGTGAGGCTGAAGCTGTATCCCGACAGCTCCCGAATTATCGGCATCGTAACCAGGCGTTTCTGGAAGCGGATGTCAGGAGCCAGCCAGCGCAGCGCTGCAAATTGCAGGCCGTATGAGAGAAGATTAGCACCGGCAAAGATAGTGGCCATCGCGATGAGAGGCCATCCCCCCAAAACTGCCAATATCAGCCCCACTGCCGAAAGAACTCTTGTTGCACCGGTTGTGACGGCAGGGACGTCGAAACGCTGCAATCCAACTAACACCCCGTTCCAAGCTGACGCGGGGAGCCCCAAAGCTGCAGAAACTCCAACAATAAGCATCGAGAGGCGCATTGACACGATCAACGAAGGGGGTACGCTTGGAAAGATGCGGTGGGATGCCAAGGCAACGATCAGAACCAGCAGCATTCCGGCCGTCGCCGCAATCGACAAACCAGCAAAGGCGGTACTGAATATGCCATCGCGAAAGTTCCAATCTTTTTTTTCGTTCGCAAACGCTACATAGCGGCCGATTGCAGCCTGTAAGCCGAAGTCGAGATATCCCATATAGGCGGAAACCTGGAGAATCAGGACCCACACGGCATAGGATGTCGTCGGCATATGCCGCACCAGTATCGGTGGAAGAAGCAGCGCAACCATTGCCCCCACCCCACCGCGCCCTAGATTCGAAACAGCATTCTTGATCAAGCGCGCTCTCAAACCCGGCTTTCCTCCACGACTGCACGAAAAATAGGCGCGACAGCGCGGCCCCAGGCATCCCAATTTAGCTTATCTTCGTATGCGCCGCGACTGCTGCGCACCAATTCCTCATAGGCGCGTGGGCTTTGCACAATTGAGAGGATCTTTTCACAATAGGTCCTTCCGGTCGCATCCGCGGGCAATAGATACCCGTTAACGCCGTCAGATACTGCACCTCCGACTCCGCCTGTGTTCCGGACGAGCGAAGGCAACCCATGAGCACTGGCCTCACACAGAACGATCGGGGTTGCGTCCGCCATTGTAGGGAACAGAAAAAAATTTGCCTCTAGAAATAACTGCGAGAGCTGGCCACGCTGCACTGGGTCCTGTTTGCTTAGAAAAGGAACGAGTTTAACTCTGGGATGATAATACTCGGGCGGGGGAACGCAGCCACAAATCGTCAAGTGCGCATCCATCCCTTTCTTCAGTAGCTCCCGCAAGCAATCATAGGCGATCGAACCACCTTTGCGCTGCCAATCGAGTCCCACCCACAGCAAAGCGATCTCCCCCGCTAGCGAATGCCTGAGAGCGGTTTCGCGCGACGGAATATCCGCTTCGTCGAAGTTCGCTCCAAACGGCACGAAGTGCACCCTCTTAGGTTCCACCCCGTAATGACGAACTGCGGTTCTCGCGGCCCACTCCGAGGGGTAAATTAAGGCCCTGGCTTTCGCGATAGCGGCAGCCTCAATCCGTTCGCCCTCTTCCTTGGCAAATCTTAGCAGGGCAGACTGGCCAGGATAGTAATCCACAATGTCGGCCCAATTCAGATCGGTAAAGTAGACAATTGGAAGCCGCGTCGGAAGATGGGCAATCTCGACCGACGCAACCGGCGCAAAAATTACGTCGCAATGGGCTTGTGCTAAGCGCGGAGCGAACACATGCGCCAACCGTTTCGAGAGAATCCAATGATGATCAGAGGAGATTACACGGCGAGCCGTTGTCGCGAAGCTGGCGCGATTCAATGCTCTTCCGCTAAACTCGATTGCCCTGGTTAATAGGCTCCCGTCCGGACCGATATAAATTACTTCGCCAACATGCTTCTCCAGAGCCTTCGTCATGAAGTAGGGGGTCCCGGATAAAGAGCGCACTTCGGCGACATCGAAGCGATGCACCACCCCAATTCTTATTGTGTTGAGCATTTTCGAGAGCCGGACCTTCCCAAGGCTATCCTTTTCTCACTCACCAGATCCGAGTTCTCAGTCTAAGGCAAGTTTCCTGGGCGCCTCTTTAGCCGTCTGCCAACCGAATCTTTCAATGCCCGCAAAAGGGTTGCTAAAGCGGTGCGCACTCGATAGTGCTCCTGTGCGAAGGCCAAATAAAATCGGGGGTGCACAATGTTCAATTGTTCGGGATTCGTGGCATGGAAGGCGTTTTGAAGCTTTTCATTCTCCGCCAACGCAGACGGGCTCACAAAGACAAAGCTATTCTGAACGTACCACCACTCCACGCTGTCATCGTGCCAGAGCCTACCTCGGATACAGTCAATCGGCACGTAATCATGGCGCCGAAAATGATCTACCCAATAATCGGGCCACTGCTCATTGACATGATGAGTGCCTCCCTGATGAGGGATCGCGGCCGAGAACACGACCACTGGCGCCAACTTAACCAGTGAATCGATGAAGTCCGCGGCAGATGCCGCCGGAAGATGCTCGGCGACCTCCAACGATACCGCCAGGTCAAACTTGCGTCCCAGGTCGAACCGCGAGGACAAATCGATCGGCATAAATTGCTCGCGCGGGATGCGGAGCGCTTCGCGGCTGACGTAGTCTCCATCCACGCCAAATGTGTCATTCACACCGAACTCTCGAAACACCGAGAGCCATGTGCCATCGCCACACCCCACATCCACGACCGACTTGGGGCGGATAAAGTCGAGCACAACGGGCACTACCGCGTGAGCCGACCGCCGCGAGCCCTCCCGTATGGTGTTGAAGAAATCCTTTGAGTACGCGGTTTTCGCCATGCTAATCCTCTCGAGGTGGGGCGGGCATCAGGCAGCTGAATTCGATGTCACAGTCGAAGGTTTGCGCCGAGCGTGCAACAAACCGGCGGTTACACCCAGCAATTGCGCAAAGGATCGCGCGATCAAAAATACGGGCGAGAGTAGTCCGACGAGCGGATCCTTGACAAATGCCCGATAAGCAAACGGAAAACTACTGATGACGAACGCGGCCAATACCAGCCCTGAGAAAAATGGCGCATGCGACAACCATAGGTCAAACGCCACGGCCATCACTAGCACCGGGATGAATAGAACCTGCAGCTTCATGAGCTGAGGAGTATGTGTATCCTTAATCCCTTTACTCGGATTCTTGCGAACCGCCAGCATACGCCAAAATGCGAACTTGTATTTTTTCTTGCAGTATCGCCACAGCGTGTCGGGATGAGTATGATAAACGACCGCATCGGAAGCAAATTTCATTTTCCACCCTCGCACCGACATGCGGTAGGAGAGTTCAACGTCCTCGGCACACGCCAGCGGAAAAGAAGTGTCGTATCCGTTCATCTCCAAGAAACGATTGCGGCGAAACCCGGCGGAATAGGTGTCGACGAAATCGATATATGGGAAACCGGACATTAGGCGATAACGATCCTCATACTCGATCTGCACGAAACGAGCTACCACACGCCGCTGCTTGGTTCGATAGACTCCCTTCGTTCCTACGATTTCCGGATCTTTAAACGGCTCGATCATGGCATCTACCCAATCCGGCGTGGGGACGCAGTCATCGTCTGTAAACAGAATTATCGAACCGTGGGCTTCTTCCGCGCCCCGATTGCGTGCCGAGGCCGGGCCAGCGTTGACTTGGTTGATCAACCGCACGCCCGCATAGCGCTCGACGACCTGCGCGATGCTGTCGCTGGAACCATCGTTGACCACCAGAATTTCCGGTATCCTGCCCCCATTCTGCTTCAGCAACGCATCAAGACACTGCCCAATCCGCGCGGACCCGTTGAATGTCGGAACGATTACCGACACCGATATATGGTTGAGAACGGAATCTCTTCCAGGCTTCAGCACCGGTAGTTTCCCTGGATCATAGTGAAGAGTTGTTGGATGGGTCCCATCATAACGGAAGGAGCGGCACCTGGCTCTCCCAAGTTACCGCGGAAATCAAATCGAACCACGAAAAGGATGATTCAAGCCCGGGCGCTCTAACGAAAGCGGTGGAAGTTGCGGTCTAGTCACCGCCTTGAGGGCTCGCGACTGCCGATATGCCGTGACCATTGTGTTGCGGCTGTGCTGCGGCGTTCTTCTCATGCTGGCTTCCGCGCAGAAGATACTTCGAGAGCGTGATAAAGCCCTTCAGGTTGCGTTGCAACTCGCGGCGATCTTTCAGCGATTGTTTCGTCTTGTAAAAGAGATACCCGGGGCTCAGATAAAAACTTCGCCGTGCGCGATCGCAGAAGCTCACCAATTGCTCATGCGTGATGTTCGGCAAGGTCACCACGCTGTTGTGCAGTCCGTCCTTCGTGAGCCACGCGCCCCAGTCTTCGATCTGGATGTAATTTCGTTTCTTCGCCTCTTCATAAGCGGTGGTGCCCGGGTACACCATGATCGGGAAGAATTGCGCTGTATCGGGCTGCAACTGCTTGGCAAAGGCGAGCGTCTTTTCCATGCTGGCCGGCGTTTCGTTCAGGTTGCCTACCATGAAGCAGCCATGCACCATGATCCCCGATTCGCGGCAGCGGCGGACAAAACGATGGGCTTCATCGTGATACTTCTTGTCGCGCCGGTCATCGTTATTCTTCTTCATGCCGTTGATCACTTCTACGTCACCGCTCTCGAAGCCCACGCAAAACAACCGCGCCCCGGCCCGGTGCAGCGTGGAAAGCAGCTCGCCGTCAGCTCCGATATCGGCACGGCAGTTAGCATCAAATGGCAATTTATTGCCGCGCCGGATCAACTCATGTGCCAATTCCATCGTCCGCGGCTTGCTGATGATGAAGGTGTCGTCCTCCAACATCACGGTCTTAATTTCCGGCATTTCCCGCGAGACGAAATCAAACTCGTCGGCAACGTTTGCCACCGAGCGATAGCGCATTCTGTGACCGCTGAAAGTTTGTGGATACACGCAGAACGAGCAATGATAGGGGCACCCTCGGCTCGAATCGAAGACTACGAGAGGCCATAACGAGTGGCCATAGAAGTAATCGGGCGTGTGCAAAAAGCGTTTATAGACCTCGGAAACGAATGGCAACTCATCGAGGTTCTCGATGGCAGCCCGCGGCTTATTCGCAACGATTTCACCGGTCGGAATCTTCCGCCACACCAGGCCATCGACATTCGAAAGATCTGCGCCGCAAGCTTTCGCCGCCAGCCAATCGCGCACTGTGTATTCGTACTCACGAATCGCTACGGCTTCGAGCGCGGGCGACATAGCCAGTGTCTCCCGCGGCAGCGACGAGACGTGACGACCGACCATGAGGACCTGTAGAGAGGGCTTCGCGGCAATCAACGACTCCATTACGCTTACATCGTTGAGGATACTCGGCGTGCTGGTATCGCACACTACCGCTTCGATATTTTTAGCATTGATGCGATGGATGACGCCTTGCACCGACTGCCCAGCGGCGGGAGAGTCCACCAAATCCACCTCGTGTCCATTTTTGATCGCCACTCCTGCAGCAGTGGCCAGCCATTTTGGGTAATACAGCGTCCCGCTCTTGGTTACTGCGGGACTCCGTTGTTCACGAGAAAAGCGAGGATGGAATGGTGGATTCAAAAACAAGACACGCATGCGTGTCAGTATACCAAAGCAGGGCGTGGCTGCCAGTATTGTTCAAGACGCAGGCCCGTACCTTTAGGAGCAACGACACGGTAGGCAAAGGATACTCCCGGAGGAATGGCACGGGAAACAGGGTCCCGCGCGCCCGCCTTTCTCGCGGTGAGGCGATTCTGCGAGCAGAGGTTAAGATCGAGCTTATTTTTTTGCCTTTCCCCTCCACAGCCCCTTCATGATCCTGAGGCGCTGCCGATTCTCGGGTAGCTCGAAAGCCTGCCCTAAACGCTCGCGGAAGACTACCCACGAACACGCAACAATAAAAGCACTCATGGCCGCGATAATGACAATCAACGTCCGCTGCGGCGAGGACCTCTTATCGGGAGGGATGGCTGGGTCAACCACCTGTACAATCGCTCCTTCTTTCGCTTCGTCGAGTTTGGCGATTTCGAATTCTTTTGCGAGCAGCTCGAATACAGTCTCTTCATACTTCAAATCACGATAACGGCGAAGGTACTCCATGCCCGCCTGAGTGACTCTTCCCTTGGAGAGGTTGATGTCTGACCCCACATCTTCCTGAGATCCAGCTATCCGTTCCAGTTGCCCCTGCAGGGCGGCCAACTCCTGTTTGGCTAGAGCCAGGTTTGGGTTGTCCTCCGTCGCGAATGAGCGCATACCTTCGATCTGCACCTGCTTCGCCATCACCTGACCACGCAAGACTGCGGCTGCCTCGATTAAAGCCCGCGCCTGACTGTCTATTTGCAGAACGCCAGTAGATTGCTGCGTTTTTGCCATGGCCTCCTCGGCGGCCGTGAGCTTCTCCTTCGATTCTTTCACCTGCCGCTCGAAGAATAGCCGTCGGCGGGCAGCCTCGGTAATCGCCAGCGACGCAGACAGTTTTCGAAATTCTTCGACATATCCATTGGCCATCTCGGCAGCCCGATTCGCGTCATGGTCCTCGACGGAAAGGCGGATCAGGCCATCCTTCGTGCCCGCGAGAGCCGTAGTGTGGCGCTCCAGCGCCTTCCTGGCGTCCGACATTCGCTTCGCGTGGTATTCCCCCATAAGTCCAAAACGCTGGATGATTCCGTCCTCAACGGTGCGACTGGTCAGCAAAGAGACATACATGTCGGCCGGGCTTTTCAAGCCGAACCCCCCGCCCGCCAGCATAGCGAGCGAACCCAACGCGCCCGAGCCTCCGAGTTGGCCCAGCAGAGCATCGCCGAGTGAAGAGTTCTGAGCAGGAGGAAGCAGCACAACCTTCGCCTCGTATTTCACCGGCAACACGAAGGCGACAATGATCGCAAGCGCAGTGCCCGCCAATACAAAGCGCGCGATAAATCGTTTATTCGCGAGCAAAGCAATCAGCAGGTCGAGCGACGAAACCTCGGCTTCGCTCTGATAGGGATCTTCAGTTCTTTTGCTGATAATCGGATCCGCTTGGAGTTCTGTTGGCGTCATCATGTTTGCGGGAGATGCAGTAAATACGGTTTATGTAAAAGCGATTTTATCAGCCTTCAGGCCGCAGGCCCTGGTTTTTGGCATCCTGACGTAGCTCTTCCAATCATAGCCTCCTTCTATGCTAGCTTGGGGAGGAGCCAAAATCGAAATAAAAAAGTGTGAAAAAGAGCATCTTCGAGCATACAGACGATTGTTATCGTATTCGCATATACACGAAAAGTCCCGATTCCATTACGCGCTGTGTACCAACAAGGACCGCGATGAGTGTGAGTGAGGGTGGTTTTGACTCCAATAAGGCTATAGTCTTCAAGTTGACGTTTGGTGCGCAAGTGCGTCTGCTGAGCGTTTTGGCCGTGCTGCTCAGTTTGGCGGCGCAGGCACAAACGTCTACAAAAGATCAAAACCCTTCCGATCCATCCCCGAAGAACCCGCAGGCGATGGATGAGTCTTTGCCTCCAGTTGATCTAAAGTCGTTGCCGCGAAATTTGTTCATCGACCAGAAAAACTTCTGGCTGACTCCGTTTCACATGAGTCAACAGGCCTGGGAGTGGACAGTACCCGTGGGCTTTGTCGGCGCGATATCGATCGCCAGCGATACCGCCATTGAAAAGCACGCGCCCACGAATCCGAGCACAGTTTCGCACGCCATTACCGCCTCTAACGCAGGATTAGCAGCAATGGCTGGTGTAAGCGGAGGAATGTTTCTGCTTGGGCACCTGAACGGAAACGATCAAGTCCGCGAGACAGGACTTCTCAGTGGAGAAGCCGCGATTGACGCAACCGTGGATGTGGAAGCACTCAAATATATATTCGGGAGAGAGCGTCCATTCACGGGGGATCGGCGCGGGAGGTTCTTTCAAGGTGGAACCTCTTTCCCGGCGGAACACGCCGCGGCGAGTTGGGCCATCGCTAGCGTAATCGCCCACGAATACCCCGGGCCGCTGACTCAGTTTCTTGCGTATGGGATGGCAAGCGGCATCAGCGCCGCCCGATTTGCCGGACAACAGCATTTTTTTAGCGACCTGTTGGTAGGCGGCGCTCTGGGATGGTATCTGGGCCGCCAGGTCTATCGCTCTCGCTCTCATTACACCGACGAGGAGATCGCAAAGTGGGGAACGTTCAGCAAGAGCGAAGAATATGACAACGCCCACGAGGCGGCGAATATGGGGTCGCCGTATGTTCCGTTGGATAGCTGGATTTATCCCGCAATGGATCGCCTGACCGCGCTCGGGTATGTTCACGATGGTTTCGCCGATATGCGTCCCTGGACGCGCTTGGAATGTGCGCGGCAGGTCAAGCAGGCCGCGGATCGCATGGAGGAAGACGAGGCCACGAACCCAGAAGTGCAGCGCCTTTACAAAGCCCTGCAGGGAGAGTTTGAACGGGAGATCGCGTTGCTGGATGGCGGCGAGAATGCCGAAGTCCGCGTGGAATCCACCTATGAGCGCAGCACTGAGATCGTTGGCAAGCCGTTAATCGACGGCGATCATTTTGGGCAGACGATGATCAATGATTTCGGCCGCCCGGAGGAACAGGGATTCAATGACGTTTCCGGATTGTCGGGGTGGGTGGAATATGGTCCGTTAGCTGGCTATGTTCGCGGCGAATTCCAGCATTCCCCATCGGCGCCCGCTCTGCCGTTGACCGCTCGCGAAGCCATCTCCAATGCTGATTTCAGCCAGAGTGGAGTTTCCGGGCCCTTACCACCCGATACGCCGACCTCCGCCTTTAACCAAGCGCGTTTTCTCGATACCTACGTGGCTCTGAATCTGTCCGATTGGCAACTTTCGTACGGAAACCAGAGCTTGTGGTGGGGGCCGTCGCAGGGCGGGCCCATGATGTTCAGCGATAATGCGCAGCCGCTTCGAATGTTCCGCATCAATCGGGCCACGCCTTTTACCCTCCCGAGCCTTCTGGGTCTGCTGGGACCAATGCGGGTGGAGTTTTTCATCGGGCAGTATTCCGGATACGAGTTCCTGAACGGACCCTCGGGGCTCGTCGGCCAATATGGCGAGTCGTTACATCCGCAGCCGATCGATCACGGGGAAAGAATCAGCTTTAAGCCAACCTCCAACCTCGAAATTGGCCTTTCCCGTACTACGGACTACGGAGGTCCTGGGTATCCGCTAACGCTGCATACATTCCTGCGGAGCTTGTTTTCGACCGGCAACACATTAGCCGGCAACCCAAAAAAGCCGGGGGCGCGCCGATCCGGGATGGATTTTAGCTATCGCATTCCTGGACTGCGGAACAACGCGACCTTCTACGCCGAAGGCCTTGCCGAACATGACGAGATCACACCCATCCTTGGTCCCGATGTTGCCGCATGGCTCGCGGGGATTTACATCCCCCGGTTACCCAAGATTCCGAAACTTGATTTCCGCGTCGAAGGTGGCTACACAGATCCTCCCAGCAGTGGTAGCGATGTTGCCTTCGGCGCTTTTTACTGGGACGACACCTGGATCACCGGGTTTCAGAATGCCAAACATCTGATGGGCAGTTGGATGGGACGGCAGGGACAGGGCGCTCAGGCATGGACCACCTACTGGTTTACCCCGCGCAACAAGCTCCAATTTGGATTCCGGCACCAGGAAGACAGCAACCAACTAATCAAAGTCAAGGGGACACCGGGGGGGGGGAACCTGTGCGACGCGAACGTTCGCGCAGAGTTTTGGCCGAGCTCAACTTTCAGCTTGTCCGCGTGGGTGCAATATGAGACGTGGAACTTCCCCGTCATCGCCTCCACGAGACAGTCGAACGTGACCTCTGCGGTTCAATTATCGTTCTGGCCCAGGGCGCTTTGGCGAAGGAGTTCACACTGACCACCTGTTCGTGGAGCGGCGAAGATTAGTCCACTCAAAAAGACCGCGGGCCGTTCGAGGGTAGCGATGTGGAACCCGGCCCGAATTGATTGCTGGCTTGATCCATTTAATTGAAAGTGCTTGACATCCGATGGTTTGCGGGCTTATCAGTTATGGTTAACGCCAGACTCAACCGAAGGCAAACAGTGCCGTTATGGCCGCTGCGGGAGTGTTTGTATAGAGCCACGCTTTGGGCGGGGCAAAACTTCGGAAGAGGCTGATGCGCTGGGACAGTTCGTGGATGAAAAAAATATTCCAAGTGTGCGAGTGGATCTAATTGCAGCAGGGTTAATCATGTTGTGAAGTGGCAATCCATCTAGCGTCCTCAAGAGTTCCGATTGGGGACGGGCGCAAGGAAGGCGCCACAGGGCTCCCAACGGCGGTAGTGTTAATAGCCAATTCTTTCGCAGGTGAGTTGTCGCATGATCCGTAGTCGGCTCAGTTTTGCGCGTTTGTATTTAAGGATCGCCACGCTGTTGTTGCCCGCCTGCGCCTACTTTATCGCCGTCCGGATTCGCTTCGGCTTCAATCTGTTGGTCTTGCGAACAGCTTTGGGAGGTTTGCCCTCATACTGGGGAATCGTCCTGCTGACCACCATTATCTGGGCAATTGCTGCGGAAGAGTCGGGGCTGTGGAACATCGAGCAGCTTTACACTCCCGGAGGGAAAAGCCGTCGACTTCTGGAAGCAATGGCCTTTACCTACGCGGTGGTAATGGCGGCCGGTTTTCTTTACCGTCAGGCCAGCTATTCGCGGATCGTAATTGGGATCAGCGCTGCCGCCCTGTTCGTCCTGGCCACGCTGCTGCGAATCGGCTTCCGGGTTTCTTTAGAGTTGCTGCGCAAAGACGGCAGAAATGAAGTGAAGATTTTAGTTGTGGGAACCGACCGCTTCGCTCGCCGCGTGGCGGCATCGCTATTGCATGGCGAGGTGCTCCCTTGTCGAGTTGTGGGATTCATTCGGCTGCCCGATCAGGAGGTCGCGGTTGAAGGGCCAGTCTATGAGTTGGACCAGATTCCCACATTCTCCAACGGAAACTCGATTAACGACATCATCATCGCGTTGCCTGCCGCTCGCCTGAGCGATGTGCAGAAGATCGCGCCTCGGCTGGAAAAACTTTGCACCCCGACTCGTGTGGTCATCGACCTTGGCGAGGGCGTGGTTCTGCGTGAACGGCTAATTGATTTGGGCGGACTCCACATGCTCGATCTGCGGCCTTCTCTGGCGGAAACCGGTCCTTATCTTTTTCAGAAGCGCATTTTTGATGTCGCTTTCTCGACCCTGATATTGCTCCTTTCTCTGCCCCTTACCATGCTCATTGCACTGTCGGTTAGGGTCGGCAGCCCCGGGCCTGTGTTCTTTGTTCAGGACCGCGTCGGGCTGAACGGCCGAGTCTTCCGTATGTTCAAGTTCCGCACCATGCGGGTGGGAAGCCGCGAGGAAGGCGACACTCGCTGGACCTGCGACAACGACCCAAGACGAACTGCGGTCGGCGCTTTTCTACGCCGTACTAACCTTGACGAGCTGCCACAGTTCTTCAATGTGCTGAAGGGGGATATGAGCATCGTAGGGCCTCGCCCCGAGCGTCCGTATTTTGTCGAGCGGTTCCTGGAGGAATTCGATCGTTATAACGTCCGGCATATGTTTAAGGCTGGCATTACGGGCTGGGCGCAGGTGAACGGGTGGCGGGGCGACACCTCAATCGCAAAGCGCGTTGAATATGACCTGTATTATTTGCGGAACTGGAGTCTCACTTTCGATCTGCAGATCATCACGATGACCGTCGTCCGCTTCTTCAGCAGCAAGAACGCATACTGAGATTCTTCGCGCGGTTGAAAAACGCGCCGACGTCAAATTGAGAGGCACAACCCAGCCCTTCACGACTAGAACCGAAATACCAGCCCTGTAGACGCCCGGATGCTATTCTGTCTGGCGTTAACAAAATTCCCGGTCACAATGTAGTCAACCGCCAGACGGCAACCCAGCATCCGGGTCAGGCGGCAATCGAGACCTGCACCCAGCGTGGCGGCAAAACCCAGGTTCGAGTTCGAAGGACCGGAACCGTTCTCTCCAGTACGGGCTGCGCCGAACAGAGCCTCGGCGAACGGCCTCACGCTCGCAGCGGCAAAAGACCCTCGAATGCCGGTCTGGAAGGTATATTCGCTTACGCTGGCGTGCGACAGACAATGTCCTTGATAACTGCCAGCGCAGGTGCTATTGGTCGAGCCATAGAGACCGCTGATATCTCCCACCAGGCCAAAGTAGGGCAAATATTTCTTTTCCGCGGAGATGTGCCATCCGCTCAGGTCGGCGTGTTGCCCGGAGAAAAGATTGTCGGCAAAAAAGGAGTAGCCGGCGAAAATGTTGCTGGACGCGAGGCTATCGCCGGAAGAGGTGATCTGTGCCGACGCGGGCCCAGCAAGGCAGCACAGCGTCGCTGCGAGCAATCCCGCTCGCTTCAGATCTCGGAGGAATTCTTCCAAGCCGCAAAAGGTGCTGGACGATTTCTTCTCAGGTGCGTTCCGGATCATGATTTGCACTCTAGCATCTCGCTATGTTGCTTTGATGGCACCTTTAGGGAAGCAAATCTTTTTACAACCCCGTTGCGCGCCATTAGTCTCCCACAACTGAAAATTTTTTTGTTCTCGGAAACAGAGATTTTCAACACGCGCTCCTGCTATGATCCGAAACCGATTGTCATGCCTTTCCGTAGCCTCCTCACCATCGTTCTGCTGTTGTCGGGCGGAGCTCTTAGCCAATCCGTTTACTCGATATGCGACTTAGGAAGCGTAGATTGCATCCGGCCAAGAGACGACGCGGCTTCCAGCGACTCTTTGGATGCACCAATTGAGGCGGGCAATACCAGCCCGAATATTCCTGAGGCCCCAGGTTTTAAGGCTCCGCCCTCCACCACGATATTCAACGATTCGGGCAACAGCGCAGCCTCCGAGGCCAAGCCGGAGACTTTTCACTGGAAGCGAGCTCTGGAAGAGTCGGGAACTTTCCTTGTCATCGAACAGGCGTGGGTCGTCCACACCGATTTCCGTTGGGTCGTCTCCGAAAACGGCGTTCCGTTTAATCACTATTGGCGGGATTACAAGCAGTCGCTCTCGCGATGGTGGCAAGCGGGCTGGAGCGCGGGCGAAAACCCCATGTACAACTACGTTGGGCATCCGATCCAGGGCGCGATCACTGGTTATATTCAGATCCAGAACGATCCCAAGAGCCGGAATCTCGAATTCGGAAAAACGAAAGAGTATTGGTGGAGCCGCGTGAAGGCCACGCTCTGGAACGGCGTTTACAGCACGCAGTGGAGCATCGGACCGCTGAGCGAAATGACCGTTGAGAAATATGGCTCGAATGACCGGCAACCGTGGAATGCAAATGGGACCTTTCCCTGCAGTACCAAGACGTGCTACTGGGGCGTGGGCAAGGTCAACCTGGTGATGACTCCCGTAGGAGGGTTGGGGTGGGAGTTGGCCGAGGATTGGATGGACAGGAACATCGTGCGTCGTGTGGAGCGTTCCAGTAACAACCGACTTCTCATCGATACCACGCGCTGCACCTTTAATCCGATTCGTGGAGCGGCCAATATTCTGCATGGCAATCGCCCCTGGTTTCGCTTCCGCGACGGCGGCGATTGGAGTCCTCCGGGGAAGAACTAGCTCTCCACGAACGCTATTCGATTGCGCATCGAATCTATCCATGGCCCAGGCATTCGGCAAGAAGTTCGCGTGTTGCAATCCTTTCAAGATGAAAAAAGCACGAACGCAACTCAGTCTGCCCGTTCTGATTGTTCTATTCGTTACAATCTCAGTCTCCGCCCAAGACCTCCCCGCTCTCACGAAAGGTACCTGGGACCTCGATGTCTGGACTGCGGGCGAAACCGGCGAAGAGAACACCAACTCGTTCTCGGAGTCACAAATCTTGTCTGCTGGATTCTTTGTCGGACGGGTGTTGACCGGTGAGCATGGGAAGAATTGGCTGCGCGGCAACTTTGAATATGCTTTCGGCCTTACGCCAGTTTTCGAAACCTACGGCAACCAGCATATCCATGGCTTCGGCTTCGATCCGGTGATACTGCGCTGGAATTTAGCGCGGCACACGTCCCGCGTCTCGCCCTACATCGAGCTGGCGGGAGGCGGCTTGACTACAAACTCGAATTTACCTCCGGGAAATACCTCCAGTTTCAACTTCACGCCCACAGGCGGCGGAGGCATTTACATTCGCACGGGAAGACGCCAAGCGCTCGATATTGCCTGTCGATGGTCGCACATCTCAAATGCCAATCTTGGCGTGCAGAATCCCGAATTCAACGGAGTGCAGGTCAGCCTCGGCTACCACTGGTACAAGTAGACGCATGCGCGATCAAGCGACCAAAAGTAGAAAGAAAAACGCCGCAATCCTCCAATTGAAGATTGCGGCGTTGTGTTAAGGAACCCCGCCTTAGTCGATGGTTACATTTACCGGATTGGAGGGGATGCCGTTGGCAACCACTTCCAGCGTGCTCGCTCCGGTGCCAATGGTCGCGGGAATATCGAAGTCAGTGGTCACCACCGTCGATCCCGTGGCCACGCCCATTGTGCTGTGATTGTGGGTCCGGCAATAGACGACGTTCCCCGTGGCGGTATTGGTAATGCGAACCAGGGGATAGTTCGTCGCCATCTGGGCGTCATCGCCGTACATTGCACCCTGCGATAACCCATTGAACTGGGTGCCCTCGATCTTATTGTTTTTGGTGCCGTGCGTTAGAGTTTTCTTGACCGCCTTAACGGTCGGTTGCCAAGTGCTCTCGTACGTTCCGGTTGGTGTGTAGACTTGCACGGTGCTGCTTCCATTGGTAAACAGCACTTGCCCAGTCGGCAGGACCAGCATGCGGCCGTAATAGGTCGGATCGCTGGCAGCGCCGATCGGAGCGGGAACCGACGTCAGGGTCGTGCCGTTGAATTCGTAGAACTTCGTTCCAGCGGCATAGCACGGAGAAGTCGGTCCTACATCGATCAGCACGTTGCCATCGGGCAGAATCGCACCCGGTCCGTCTTCTACCCCGTCCTTGCCGGGAATGGTTGGGCCGGCCGTCCAGGTGCTGGTGGCAACATCGTAGATGCCCGTGCTGGAGGTTCCTCCGACTGCGAACACGGTTCCATCCGGACGCAATACTGCCGGGCCAATCTCGACGCAGGTGCTGTTCGGTAGCGTTACACCGGTGTTACCCGCGGTTGTCCATTTGTTGGTGGTTGGATTGAAAAGTTCAGAGTTCTTCACATCCCAAACATCGACTACGAGAACGTCGCCGGTCGGCAGAAGTTCCCAGCCTTCTTCGGAGTTCTGATCGGCTTTTCCGTTGCCAGAGCCGATGATCGTCCAAGTTGATGTCGCCTCGTCGAGCTGGGCCTGATAGGTCTGGTTGGTGCATTCCGTCCCCGAAACGCCGCAGTTCCCGAGCATGAAGGTTCCATTGGGAAGTACTACGCTGGCGCCATCGCCAATGTGAGTCCAGCCCGTCGGGCCGGTCAGCGAGGTCCACTTGTTGGTGGAGGGATTGTAGATTGCGCCCAGGTTGGTTTCTTCTTCAGAGTCGTTGTTGTACTCGCCGCCGATCGTGACCACTTTGCCATCGGCCAGGACCGCCGAAGCGTAGTAGAGAGGCGAATATCCGGAGGGCATGGTCGCCAAAGTCTTCCACGTGCCGTTGATGTAGCTGCCGGTGCTGTCCGGCGTCAACTTATACCAGACTCCAGTGGCGTATCCGTCCGATTGCATGCCTTGCGACATCACAGTTCCATCGGTCAAAAGAAGAGACGTTCCCAGCAGGGTTGGCGGCGCATTGGTTATCGTGGTCCAGGTTTGGGCTTGCACAGCTACCGAACAAATCAGAAGCGCTGTCATGCAAGTAAGGCTTACTGCAAGTGTACGCAAAACCTTCATTGTGTTCCCCTCAATCTTATTTTTTTGAAAAGGTGAAGTCAGGTGCGGTGTTTCCACAGTGCAACGCCGCAGACGGGCAGTCTTGCCCTCGAGTTCATCGCAGAATCTCAAGGCCGCCGGATTATAACCCGATTTGCTGGCTTTCGATCACTCGTGACACAGATTTGACAACTAATTTTTGCCAGCTTCAGAAACCTGCCCGAACTTTGCAAAATCTTGCATAATCGATGCATGGTCGGGCGGAAAACTATCCGATCGCATGGAGATGAAATCCTCCAGGGAAGCAATCGGGCAATCTCTCTGTTAAGGATGCAGCGGGTCCGGCAGGGCGGACAAGGGTTGGTGCCGAAGTGATAAATTCAAGGACGGCACCTTGCAGCTAAACCGTCCAATTTCGTTTCGCCTTCGATCCGAGGATTCCATTCGTTGACAACGAAAAACCCTGTCTTGAACTCCTCCAGCGTGAGGATGAGCAACAAAATCCAGATTGTTGGTGTTTTGCTTTTATTCGCCGCAGTATATGTCGGCTCTCTTTTCTCTCCGGGACTGCAGGACGATGCCGACTCCACCCACGCCGAAGCCGCGCGCGAAATGTACGTCACGCACGATTTCGTCACCCTCAAGATCAACGGAAATCGATATTTGGAAAAAGCTCCGCTCATGTACTGGGTGGTAGCGTTGTCTTATTTTTTTTTCGGCGTCAATGAATTCGCCGCGCACTTGCCGGTGGCCGTTTCTATGTTGCTTCTCGTGTTGCTGGCGATGCGATGGGGTAGGCGCGCATTCGGCGAAAGCGCTGCCGTTTACGGCGGATTGTTTATGGCCACGACGGCTGGCTGTTTCCTTTTCACGCGAATTCTTATTCCGGAATCCAGTCTCAGCCTCTTCATTGCTGCCGCTTTCTATTTTTTTGCCACTGCACTGGAGGACCGCGTCGCATGGCGCTGGTACGCCGCCTACGCCAGCATGGCGTTAGCGGTTCTCACCAAAGGCTTGCTGGTGCTGGTTGTGGTGGGAGGCGCAGCGTTCTTATACATTGCGATCAGCAGCGAATGGCGGCGCTGGCGGGAGTTCCGCTTATTCACTGGATTACTGCTCTTCCTCGTTATCGCTGCTCCGTGGCACATCCTAGCCGGCATTCGCAATCCGCACTTCTTCTGGTTTTATTTTGTGAATGAGCACTTCATGCGCTTCTTAGGGAAGCGCATCCCAAAGGACTACAACAAGCAAACCAACTCTCTTTATTGGACGCTTCATCTGGTTTGGCTGTTTCCCTGGAGTTTGTACCTGCCGGTGGCTCTGCGGCGGCCGGTAGCAAACTGGATCGCTCGCCGCAAGCAGACGCAGCCTGCCCCAGCGCAGCCACTTAACTTTCGCTCGCGAACTCAATTGCTCTGTCTGCTGTGGGCCGGAGTCACGCTCGTATTTTTCTCTTTCTCGACGAACCAGGAGTACTACACATTTCCGGCCTACTTCCCAATCCTGTTGCTGATCGCGGAACGACTCTCAGACGAAGAGGAATGGGGCGCGAAAAAATGGCTGGTTTGGACTTCCGGCGTGCTTGCATTGCTCTGCATCGCGAGCGCGGCAGTCCTTGCAGCAGGCTTGTGGAGTTCGCGGAATCTGCCGTTCGTGCCGGACATCGGCACAGTGCTCGCGAAACCCAATTTGCAGGCTGAGACGCTATCGATGGGTCACATGCTCGACCTCACCGGCGAATCGTTCGCCGCGTTACGCCTGCCTGCGATTTTAGCGGCGATCGTTCTGCTTATCGGACCCGCCTGTGCGTTCTGGCTGCGACAACGTGGCAAGCAAGTAGCCGCCACGTGGGCCACGGCGGCCACCATGGCTGTATTCCTTATCGCAGCGCACATTGCCCTCGTGCGCTTCGATCCCTTTCTAGGCTCGCGCAGCATGGCAAGGGAGATCGCTCCGGAGTTGCGACCCGACGATCGAGTGATGATCTATGGCGATCAGTCATTCGGTTCTTCGTTATTGTTTTATCTGCGACGGCCGATTGAACTGGTCAACGGGAATACGACCTCCATGTGGTGGGGGGCCACATATCCCGACGCACCACAGATCTTTATCGATGATCAACAGTTACTGCAGGTTTGGGATTCGCGGCAGCGCGTTTATCTGTTTGTGCCGCAGCATGAACGCGGGAAGGTTGAGGCTCTACTGCCGGGACCACTGCACGTGGCG
>Ga0116125_1000137_pt1 | contig 32193 bp, 28 predicted proteins | sample June2015DPH_16_1_2_FD_89729 | JGI IMG/M metagenome (GOLD analysis project Ga0116125, IMG submission 89729) | Peatland microbial communities from SPRUCE experiment site at the Marcell Experimental Forest, Minnesota, USA - June2015DPH_16_10 | ecosystem: Environmental > Terrestrial > Soil >...
CGGCGCCAACCTTCCGTCCATCGCGAGTATAAGCTTCGGACAATGCGAAGCCGCCAATGGCGCCGCCGCGAACCAAACCTACGTTGTCACCTACCAGCAGGCTGCGGCCGAGGGAATCTCGGTGTTTGTAGCCGCGGGAGATACTGGTGCGGCCGAGTGCGACACCGGCGTTGCTGAAACCGGTGTCTCCGCCGGCTTTGCAGTGAACGGATATGCCTCCACTCCTTACAACGTGGCGGTAGGAGGCACTGATTTTGGAGACACTGCGTTTGGAAGCCAACCTAGCGGTTATTGGGGCACCAACAACACCGTCTTCGGTTCGGCGCTCTCGTACATTCCCGAAATTGCGTTGAATGATACTTGCGCGGGCGAACTGTTTTTCACGCTCATGGGGTTTACTCAAAGCTATGGCGACACCGGCTTCTGTAACAGCACCAACGGGAAGAATTTTCTATCCGATAATCTCTCCGGCGGCGGAGGCCCAAGCAGCGTGTCCCTGAAACCGGCCTGGCAATCGGTGCTGGGCAATCCGAGCGACAACGTTCGCGATCTCCCCGACGTTTCCCTGTTTGCGGGCGATGGAATCTGGAATCACTCATACGTGGTCTGCATGTCCGATATAACTGAAGCGGGCTCCCGTTGTATCGTGGACGACAAGTATGCCGATGTTCAGAATTCGTTAGGCGGGGGCACCTCTTTTTCCGCGCCGATCATGGCCGGCATCCAGGCGCTGGTCAACCAGGCGGAAGGAGAACGCCAAGGAAATCCCAATCCCAGGTACTATCAGTTGGCGGCGATGGAATATGGCGCATCGGGCAATGCCACCTGCAATTCCACGCTGGGAGGCGGCGCGGGAAGCAGTTGCGTATTTTACGACGTCACACAAGGCGACACTACCGAGCCTTGTACGGGCTCCATAAACTGCTTCGGCTATAGCATGACCGGTTCAACTATTACTTACGGCGCACTGTCTACGTCAGCTACAAGTTTTCAGCCGGCCTACGGTACAACCACCGGCTGGGACTTTGCCACCGGCCTGGGTTCGGTAAACGTCTACAACCTCATCCAGAATTGGAACGCGGTAATCACGACGACGGCGGTCACCGTGGATATCAATCCGTCTTTGCCTGGTCAATCCGTCCACTTCACCGCCACCGTCACGCCAGCCTTCGGCGAAGGAGAAACAGGCACTGTCACTTGGAGCGCGAATACCGGCTGCGCCGCGTCCCCGATTTCCGAGGGCGTGGCCGTATGCGCCACTTCAGCACTGCCATCGGGAACGGATACCGTCACGGCAACTTACTCGGGCGACAGCAATTTTGCGGCGTGCAGCGGCAGCGTAACCGAGCACGCCGGCGCGTTGCCGGCGAAGTTTGCGGTCTCGGCGCCGTCAAGTTCCATTGCTGGCGTTTCGTTAAACGTCACTGTGACTGCGCTGGATGCCTTAAGCAATATCGTTACCGGATATGCCGGCACGGTGCATTTTACGAGTTCCGATCCTAGCGCCGTCCTTCCCCAGGACTCCACTCTGACCAACGGCCAAGGCTCCTTCGCCGTTACCCTCCGCACGGCGGGGCTCGAGTCCATAGCCGCCACTGATAGGACAAATCCGTCGCTGACCGGTTCCAGCGCCGTCACCGTCACTCCGGGTCTTGCCAGCCACCTGGCAATCTCAGTTCCGCCATCAGCCTATCTCGGCGGAGCGTTCCAATTCACTGTGACCGCCTTGGACAGTTTCAACAACATTGCCACCGGTTATGGCGGCACGGTGGTATTCACTAGCACCGATCCCAAAGCCATGCTGCCCGCGGGATCGACGCTCCCGGGTGGCGCGGGAACATTTTCAGCGACGCTGGAAACCGTAGGCGCGCAGACCATCACCGCTTCTGATTCCGCCGATAGCCTCGCGATTACGAGCAACACAATCAGCATTACCATCCCCAATCTGGTGGTGACCAGTGCGTCGGACGATGCAGGCTCGGCTTCGAACTGTACCCCGCAGGCGGCTTCCCTAAAAGGAACGGATGCCTCCTGCAGCTTGCGCGACGCGTTGTTCGCCGCGAGCAGTACCGGGTCGGGAAGTGTCACCTTCGATGCGACAGCCTTTGCTGCAACCAACACGACTGCGCAGAACACCATCACTCTAGGGCCGGCCGGTACTCTGAATGTTCCGTCCAATACAACCATTGCCGGGCCGGCTAGTACCAGCGTAACGGTGAACGGGAATAATGCAACCACGGTCTTCACCGTTAGCTCCGGCGTGACCGGCGCCTCGCTCAGCGGGCTGACTATCGCTGCTGGGAATGGAAATGCTGGATCGGGTGGGGGTATCGCGAACGGTGGCGCGCTCCGGGTGAGCAATAGCACCATCTCCGGAGGTACGGCGGCTATGGGCGGTGGTATAGCGAATGCCGGGAATCTGACCTTGAGCGGCGTCACGATATCCGGCAACACGGCCGCGAGTTCGGGCGGCGGCATCGATAACTCGGGCGTACTAACCATAACGAACAGCACGATCTCTGCAAATACGGCGTCCCAAGGCGGCGGCATCTTCATCGATGGTGGTGGGCTGCTCAACCTGGCCAACAGCATCGTGTCCGGCAATTCGGCGTCAACGAATCCCGATGTCTCGGGAGGAATCAACGACAACGGCGGCAATCTCGTTGGTGTGGCAGGCCTCAACCTCGCGAGTCTGGCCGCGAACGGTGGTCCCACTCAGACCATGTTGCCCATGCCTACCAGCCAGGCCATCTGCGCTGCGATCCCGGCGAACGCGGCTACCTTGAACACCGATCAGCGCGGCTACCCGCGTAGCGTCGTTTACGGCGGGAACACCTGTGTGGATGCCGGAGCGGTCCAGACCAACTATGCACTGGCCTTTACTATCCAACCGCCCTCGAGCGCAATCATTGGACAGCCGCTCTCGCCCGCGCCGGTGGTGCAATTGACGGAAAGCGGCTCGGTCGCGGCGGGAGCAAGCAGCTCAATCTCGATAACCGATAGTGCCGGCGTGCTGGGCGGGACTACCTCCACAAATCTTTCGTCGGGCTCCGCCACGTTCAGCAATCTACTTATCAATTCTATGGCCACGAGCGACACGCTGACCGCTGCTCTAGCTCTCAATGCATCGCTGAATCTAACCGCGCCGGCGAAGGTACCGGTGACAGCGACCCAGAGGATTCCCTCCATCACCTGGGCTGCACCTGCTGCGATCTCCTATGGAACGCCTCTGAGCGCTACGCAACTCGATGCCACTTCCATCGTTCCCGGCACGTTTGTGTATACGCCTTCTTCTGGCGCGGTGCTGTCCGCGGGAACGCAAACGCTCTCGGTCAGCTTCACCCCAACCGACACGGCCGACTACGCCGCAGCTACGGCGACTGTCCAACTCAAAGTGAATCAGGCCACACCCAAGCTCACTTGGGCTAATCCAGCGGCCATTTCTTACGGCACGCCATTGAGTTCGGCTCAATTAGATGCCGCCGCCTCCGTGCCGGGGAGCTTCGCCTACTTGCCCGCTGCGGGAACAGTACTCGCAGCCGGAACGCAAACGCTCTCGGTCACCTTCACTCCGGCCGACACAACCGACTACACAACCGCTGCAACAACGGTCCAGCTCCAGGTGAACAAAGCTACTCCTGCGATCACCTGGGCAACGCCCGCCGCTATCCCGTTCGGCACGCCGCTCAGCAGCTCGCAACTGGACGCCACTGCCGCAGTCCCCGGGACATTCGTCTACTCTCCCGCAGGCGGAACAGTATTGAGCATCGGATCGCATACCCTGTCAGTCACGTTCACACCGGCTGATACTGCCGACTACACTACAGCCACGGCCACGGTGAAGTTAACGGTGAATAAGCCGGCGCCCATCCTTACATGGGCCACTCCCGCGCCGGTGTCTTATGGCACGGCGCTCAGCAGCGCGCAGTTGGATGCCACCACGACGATCGCTGGATCTTTCGCCTACTCTCCGGCCGCTGGAACTGTGTTGAGCGTCGGAGCGCATACGCTCTCGGTCAAGTTTACGCCGACTGATACCACCGACTACTCCACTGCCACGGCCGACGTAACGCTGGTGGTGAACCTAGCCACGCCGACGTTGACGCTGGTTGCCTCCAACAACTCGCCCACGCTGGGCACAGCGATCACATTGACCGCAACTCCGATCGGAGGCGGCGGTAGCGCGCCGACCGGCTCGGTGACCTTCTACTCCGGCGCCACTTCGCTCGGTAAGGCCACGCTGACGAGCGGCGTAGCGACCCTCGCGACTAGCGCCTTCACGGTCGGCCCTCAATCGATTTCAGCGGTTTACGCCGGAAATACCGAGTACACCGGGGCCACTTCGAACACCGTTGTGGTCACCGTGGGTCCGGCTTCGCCAGTGCTGACGTTGACCGGTTCCACCGGCAGCGGTCCGCTCGGCACCAAGTTCACGTTCACGGCGGAGCTGAGCAGCACGGTGAAAAGTACCACCGCAACGGGAACCGTGACCTTTTTCGTCGACGGCATATCACTCTCCCTGGTAGCGGTTGCTTCGAATAAGGCTACCTACTCGATCAGCACACTAGCGGCCGGTTCCCACAACATCACCGCTACTTACTCAGGCGATGCGAACTATCTGGGCGCTAGTTCGAACGCCGTGACCTCGGCCGTTGCCAAAGGGACGCCCGCGGTGAAGCTCACTTCTTCTTCCGGCACAATAAAGAGCGGCCTCACGGTGACTTTCGAAGCCACGCTGAGCAACACAGTCGCGGCCATCGGACCGGGCGGAAGCATTCAGTTCTACGACGGCACCACGCTGCTCGGCGCCGGAACCCTGAGCAATGGAAGTGCGGCCTTCTCAACCTCCGCGCTCATCGTCGGTGCACACACCATCACCGCTGTGTATTCCGGCGATACGAACTACCAAACAGCAACCTCTAGCTCACTTAAGGAGACTGTGACTAAAAACTAATATCGGCGGCGCCATCGAGGCGGAAGGTGCTACTGTTGACAGCGGTAGCCCCTTGGCGCTACCGTCGCTCCATGGCCCTCGAACATTTTGACTGGGAAGTGGGGGACGTCCTGGTCCTGAATCTTACCGGCCCCATCACGCTTGGCCCCGGTACCCGCGAGTTCCGGCAATTGATCACCGACACCCTCGAGAGCGGCAAGAAGAACATCCTCTTGAACATGGCCGAAGTCTACTATATCGATTCCAGCGGCCTCGGCGAGTTGGTGGCAGCCTACACCGCGGCGACCAGACGCGGCGGAAAACTCAAGCTCATGAAACTCACCCAGCGCGTCCAGGATGTCGTGCAACTCACCAAGGTCTATCGAATCTTCGAAGTCTTCAACGACGAAGCCAGCGCCATCAGCAGCTTTGGCCCTGAACCCGGACCACCGGCTTGACGCCTGCTGTAAAATAGTATTCCGCGCTCAAGATTTCATGACTCAACCCGCCGCAGGCCTGAAGGCCACGCCGCTCAACGCCGCGCACCGCAAGATGTGCGCCAGAATGGTTGACTTTGGTGGCTGGGACATGCCCGTCCAATACTCCAGCATCCTGGAAGAACATCACGCCGTCCGCAAGAACGTTGGCCTGTTCGACGTCAGCCATATGGGCGAAATCGAGATCCATGGCCCCGACGCGTTCGCTCTCACTGACTCCGTCACCACCAACGCCGTCGCCAAATTGAAAATCGGACAAGCTCAATACTCCGGGCTCCTGTACGAACATGGCGGCTTTGTCGACGACATCCTGGTGCACAAAGTTGCCGACGATCACTATTTCATCTGCGTCAACGCATCCAATCAGGACAAGGATTTCGAGCATATCGTTAAAGCGAACAAGCTGAACGCTACCGTGGATTTCGCGAGCGATCGTTACGCCCAGTTAGCCATCCAGGGCCCCAAAGCCCTCGTGACTTTGCAAAAACTCACAGCCACCGATCTCGCGCCCATTGAGTACTATCACTTCATCGATGGCGCCGTATCGGGCACTCCTGCGCGCATCGCGAGAACCGGCTACACCGGCGAGGACGGCTTCGAGATTTACATCGCGCCCGATCAGGCCGAGCGAATCTGGTATGAGATTCTGGACGCCGGCGAAGTGTTCGGCATCAAACCTTGTGGACTGGGCGCGCGCAACACGCTGCGCCTCGAATCCAAAATGGCGCTCTATGGTCACGAGATTCACGCCTCCATCACGCCCTACGAAGCGGATCTCGCGTGGATCGTCAAACTCGATAAAGGCGACTTCACCGGCAGAGCCGCGCTCGCTAAACAAAAAGCGCAAGGTATCACGCGCAAGCTGGTTGGTTTCGAGATGACCGGCCGCGGCATCGGGCGCGACGGCTACGAGGTTTATCTGGACGGCGCTCCAGCGGGCTGGGTAACCAGTGGCGGCCCGTCTCCCACGCTCGCGAAAAATATCGGACTTTGTTATCTTCCCTTGGATCGTTCGAAACCCGGGCAATCCATCCAGATCATGATTCGCAATCAGCCGGTGGAAGCCGTCACGGTTCCAACGCCATTCTACAAACGAGCCAAATAATTCAATGTATCCTGCAAACTTTCACTACACCAAGGAACATGAGTGGGTCCGCGTCGAAGGCGACCTCGGCGTGGTCGGCATCACCGATCACGCGCAGAAGGAACTCGGCGATATCGTTTACGTCGACCTTCCCAAACCCGGCGCCCACTTGGAGCAAGGCAAGACTCTGGGGTCCGTCGAATCCGTGAAAGCGGTCTCCGATATCTACGCCCCGGTTTCGGGCGAAGTGGCTGAAGTGAACCCGCTGCTTGCCACCGCGCCAGAAAAACTGAACGAAGACCCGCACGGCGACGCCTGGCTTGTTAAAATCAAATTGTCGGCCCCCGACCAAATTAAGGGTCTACTCTCCGCCGAAGATTATCAGAACTACGTAGGAGCTGAGGAAGCCGGGCACTGAGCCAGGATTTTCCAAACAACAACCATTGCGCTATTTACCGAAGTCAGATCTCGAGCGCCGCGAGATGCTGTCCGCTATCGGCGCGGCCAGTCTCGAAGATCTGTTTAACCACCTGCCGGCCGAAGTCCGCCTGAATCGGCCACTCGATATACCCGCGGGCAAATCCGAGTACGAAATCGTCGATTACTTCCGCGCCCGCGGCGACGAAAACGCCAACGGATTCGCCTCATTTCTGGGCGCCGGTGTCTACCACCATTACCGTCCGGTGCTGGTGGATACCGTGGTCTCCCGCGGCGAATTCCTGACGTCCTACACGCCGTATCAAGCCGAGATCTCGCAAGGCACGCTGGCCACGATCTTCGAATTCCAAACCATGATCTGCCAACTGACAGGCATGGAAGTGGCGAACGCCTCGATGTACGACGGGTCCACAGCTGTTCCAGAAGCCGCCATGATGGCCATGCGCCTCACCGGACGCGATAGCATTCTGGTTTCTCGCGCGGTTCATCCGGAATATCGCGAAGTTTTGCTCACCTACGCGCAGCACCAGGGCATGCCGGTGGCCGAGTTTGGCTACTTGAGCGAAGCCGGAACGCTGGACGCCGCGGATCTTGAAAGCAAGATCGGCAAAGAAACTGCGGCCGTGATTATCCAATCGCCGAACTTCTTCGGAATCGTGGAAGACGTCCGGCGCGCAGCCGAAATCGCCCACCAGCACGGCGCGCTGTTGATTTTTGTGTTCGCTGAAGCTGTCTCGCTCGGATTGCTGGAGCCTCCGCGTGATGCTGACATCGTGGCTGGCGAGCTGCAATCCTTCGCCATTTCGCCGGTCTATGGCGGACCCTTCGCCGGCATCATCGCCACCAAAGAAAAGTTCATGCGCCAGATACCCGGCCGGCTGGTGGGCGAGACCAAAGACACGCGTGGCAATCGCGCATTTTGCCTCACCCTCGCCACCCGCGAACAACATATTCGCCGCGAGAAAGCTACCTCAAACATTTGCACCAACCAGGCCCTAATCGCTTTGATGGCCACGGTTTTCATGACCGTCTATGGCAAGGAAGGATTGCGCGAGTTGGCCCAACAGAACCTGTCAAAAGCTCATTATCTGGCCGGCAAACTTCCCCTACGCTTTTCGGGACCGTTCTTCAACGAGTTCGTGGCTTCCACCAATGGCCGCACACCCGATCAAATCAATCAAGCGCTGCTCGACAAGAAAATAATCGGCGGCCTTCCGCTCGACCGCTACTATCCGGAACTCAAAAACACCATGCTGCTCTGCGCCACGGAAATGTCTCGCCGCGAGAAGTTGGATGCAGTGGCGGAGGCGTTCGCGAAATGATTAAGAAAGTCCGCCAGCACATCAATCAAAACGAGCCGCTGCTGTTTGAAAACAGCTCGCCCGGCAAGCGAGGCTATCAGTTACCGCCCTTGGACGTTCCCTCCGTGGACGCCGCATCCGCGCTAGGCGCATCGAACACCCGCGCCGAAATCGAAGGCTTTCCCGAAGTGAGCGAAGTGGAAGCCATTCGGCACTTCACGCGTCTTTCCACGCACAACTACGCCATCGATCTGGGCCTTTATCCGCTGGGCTCCTGCACCATGAAATACAATCCGCGCGTGAATGAGCAAGTGGCGCGCATCGAAGGCTTGGCTTGGGCGCATCCCTACCAGCCGGAATCGCTCTCGCAGGGCATTCTCGAAATCATGGGGACGCTCGAGAAAACGCTCGCCGAAATCACCGGCATGGACGCAGTCACGCTGCAGCCGGCGGCCGGCGCGCACGGCGAGTTCACCGGCATCCTGCTGGTACGCGCGCTGCTCAAATCGCGTGGCAATCCCCGCAAGAAACTTCTGATCCCGGATTCGGCGCATGGAACTAATCCCGCCACCGCCACCATGGCCGGGTACCAGGTGGAAAACATCAAATCTAACGAGCGCGGCATGGTGGATGTGGAATCGCTCGCGCGAGCGGTGGATGAAGACGTTGCTGCGTTGATGATCACCAATCCCAACACGCTCGGCGTATTCGAAGAGAACATCACCCGCATCGCAGAAATCCTACATGCGAAAGGCGCTCTAGTTTATATGGACGGCGCCAACATGAACGCGCTAGTGGGCGTCGCGCGTCCAGGCGACTTCGGCATCGATGTTATGCATCTCAATTTGCATAAAACATTTTCCACGCCGCATGGCGGAGGTGGCCCCGGCTCAGGACCTGTAGCTATCAAGAAGCACTTGATTCCGTTTCTCCCGAAGCCGCGTCTCCAGCGCGTGGGTGAGCGCTGGACCTGGGATTACGATCGCCCTCAATCCGTCGGGCGCGTGCGCGCCTTCTACGGCAATATCGGCATGCACGTGCGCGCCCTAGCCTACATCATGGCCCACGGCGGCGACGGCCTGCGCAACGCCACGCTAGACGCTGTGCTAAATGCCAACTACATCCGCGCGCTGATTGAGCCTTACTACGACCTGCCGCATAAGGCGCCCACCATGCACGAATGCGTCTTCAGTGACGAGCGGCAAACCAAGCGCGGCGTCCGCACCGGCGACATCGCCAAGCGCCTGATCGATTACGGATTCCATCCCTACACCGTCAGCTTCCCGCTGATCGTGCATGGCGCCATGATGATCGAACCCACCGAAACGGAAAGCAAAGCCGAGCTCGACCTGTTCGTGGACGCTCTAATCTCCATCGCAGCCGAAATCGATCAAGATCCCGAGCTGGTCCTAAAAGCCCCGCACCACACTCGTACCAGCCGCGTGGATGAAGTAACAGCCGCCCGCAAGCCAATAGTCCGCTGGAAGCCAGTTACCGAACCGCGACCGTAAGGGAGCCGGTGCCTTTAGTTATTTGTGCTTCAACCGGCTACAAGCGGTCTCCGCGCCACTCGGATCCAGCGCCGCCTTCCCTTCCTGAATATCCACGATCTTTCCGTCCGTGTCCACAATGAACGTTACGCGATTGGCTATACCCATTTCCGGGATCAACACGCCATACAGCTCGGAAACCTTCCGCATGTGGTCGCTGAGCATCGGATAGCTGACGTTGAGTTCCTTCTTCCAGTGCGCGAGAGTCGGCCCGAAATCGGTGCTAATTGCCAATATCTTTACGTCCATGTCATTGAATTTTGCAATACCAGACTGGTACGCGGTGATTTCCTTCGTTCAACCACCGGTGAACGCTGCCGGAAAGAAAGCCACCACAACGACATTCTTGCCGCGAAAATCGGAAAGCTTCACCGGCTTGCCGGATTCCGCCTCGGGAAGCGCAAAGTCGGGAGCCTCATCGCCAATTTTTAGATGAGTTTTCGGTGGCGTGATCTGCTGGGCCGTGAGAACGGCCGCGAACGCCGAGCATGCCAGAAGCGCACTGATGCCTTTCATGTTTTCTCCTTCAGGGTTTTGGGTACCACTGACTGGAAGAGTAGCACGCACCCACCCGCCTATGGCACCATGGAAAATTACACACCGTGGCCGCTCCCCTCCAAACCCGACCAGCGATTGAAGTGCGCGACCTGGTGAAGCGCTACCAGAAGTCCAAAACCAACGCCGTCGACGGCGTCACGTTCGAAGTCCGCCGCGGCGAAATTTTCGGGCTCCTGGGACCCAATGGCGCCGGCAAAACCACTTGCATCGGCGTGCTCATCACTTCCGTCATCCCCACATCCGGATCAGCCGCCATCATGGGTCTCAACGTCGCCGACGATCCCATCGGAATTAAGCAACACATCGCCGTGGTCCCGCAGATGAGCAATCTGGACAGGAGCCTCAAAGTCCGCGAGATCCTCACCTTTCACGCCGCCTATCACAGCGTAAGCCGCAAAGAGCGCGAGACAAAAGCGGACCAGCTTCTCGAAGAACTCGGCCTCGGCGAGCGAAAGAACGACAAGGTAAGCAGATTTTCGGGAGGCATGGCGCAGCGTCTGATGATCGCCCGCGCCCTCATGCATTCTCCGAGCGTTCTCTTCCTCGATGAACCCACCAATAATCTCGATCCCCAATCGCGCCTGTTCCTCTGGGACCGCATCCGCGCCTTGAATCAGCAGGGACTCACAATCCTGCTCACGACCCACGATATGGACGAAGCCGATCGCCTTTGCGAACGCGTCGCCATCATGGACCAAGGCAAGATTCTGGTGAACAACACGCCGGCGGAATTGAAGAAAATGATTCCCGGCGGCAACGCGCTCGAGATCCGCGTAAAACTTCCCGACACCGGCGACAGCACCGCGCGCGAGCGTTTGCGAGAGTCTCTGCAGACTCTCCCAGGCGTCACCAAAGTGGAACAGGTAGAGAACAACGCACCAACCGGAAAGCCTGCCGCACCACCGGCCGGTCCCTGGGCCAAGTTCGCTCCAGCCGCCGCGGCGCCGCCCGAAGAAGAACTCGGCGTCGTTACATATAGAATTTACGCGCAGAGCGCCAGTTCACTGGTCGGTACCGCGGCGCAAGCCGTCCTATCAGCCGGAGCGGAAGTTCGCGATCTGCATCTCAAGCAGGCGACCCTCGAAGAAGTCTTCATCTACCTCACCGGAAGACACCTGCGCTGATGCATTCCCGATCGAAATTTTCGCTGGCTGTATCCGCGCTGCTCGCCATCTTCGAGCGCGACATGGTGGTCACCGGACGCGAATTCGTCGTCTTTCTTTTGCAAGCCCTCATGCAGCCGCTGTTCTTCCTGTTTATCTTCGGCAAGGTGCTACCGAACATCGGCCTGGCTGCGGGAAACTTCGTAGCCTTGATGCTTCCAGGAATTGTGGCGCTCACCACTTTGTTGGCCGCGATCCAAGGAGTAACACTACCGCTGGTACTCGATCTCGGATTCGCCCGCGAGATTGACGATCGCTTACTGGCGCCACTACCTGTCTGGCTAGTAGTAATCGAAAAGGTGCTCTTCGCCACCGTGCGCGGAGTAATCGCCGGCGCCGTAATTTTCCCGCTGGCTCTCTGGATTCTCGGCAATAACTATGCTGTTCGTTCGGACCGCATCGCTCTGCTCTGCGGCATGCTGATTCTCACCGCCTGCGCCGCCGCCGGCATCGGTCTCGTGATGGGCACCATCGTGAAACCCGAGCAGATCAGCCTGATGTTCACGCTCATCTTCACGCCGCTGCTCTTCACCGGGTGTACTTACTATCCCTGGGGCGCGCTCGGCACCATTCGCTGGTTCCAGATCGTGACACTTTTCAATCCCCTGACCTACGCAGCCGAAGGCCTACGCTACGCCATGGTTCCCCCTCTGCACGGCCACCCCATCCCCACGCTAGGAATCGCGTGGGTGCTTTTGGCTCTCGGCGCCAGCGTCCTAGGTACAGTAATCCTAGGAACCCGCACCTTCTACAAGCGCGTAGTCAGCTAACAATTGCTTGTCCTGGCACCACGTGGCGCACGCTCTCAGCGTGCCGCGTCGGCACTCATGCCGACGCCTTTCCCAACTTCTTCAACGACTGACGACTCTCAAAAAATCCCTCCCACGCATCCTCACCCGCCAACCTCTTCTTATAATTCCCCAGATTAAATTTCGCAGGATCCAACCCCGCCTTCACCTCACTCCACCGCAGCGGCATCGAAAAAGGCGCTTTCGGACGCCGCCGCACCGAATAGGGCGCGACAACCGTAGCTCCAAACCCATTCCGAAAAGAATCCAGATACACGCGATTCTTGCGCGCTTCAATGCGCTGCTCCACCGTCAACGTATCGCGATGTTCGCTAGCCAGCCGCTCGCACAACCCGCTAGCAAACGCCCGCACTTCATCGAAATCCGGCCCCACCCGCAGCGGCACAAAAACGTGCATTCCGCGGCTGCCGGATGTTTTAGGAAAACTGGCAAGCTTAAGCTCGTCCAGCGCCTTCTTCACCAGCAACCCAGCCTTGGCGGCGTCGGCGAACCCTCCGGAACCCGGATCCAGATCGAAGACCATCCAATCCGGCTGAGGCGGATGGCTAGCCTGGCTCCCCCACACATGCACCGGAATGCACCCCAGATTCACCAGCGCGATTTGGGTCTCCAGCGCGCCGCCCACCACATAGTTCACTTCTTTTTTCTCATGCTGGATCAGCTTCGTCGGCGTGCCCTCCGGCAGCCCCTTCGGTGCCTGTTTTTGATAAAAACATTGTCCGCTCATTCCGTCGGGACACCGCTCCAGCGACAGCATCCGGTCAGCGACATACGGCTTCAACCGGGGAAACACGGTTTCATAGAAGCGCGCCAGATCGAGCTTCGTATATCTCTCCTCCGGCCAAAAAACTTTATCCGGATGCGAAAGCAGCTTCTCGATATTCATCGCGCCTCCGGCAGTATGACATCTTGCGGACGCTTATCGTCTCGCAATCCGAGAAAAACCGGCTGTCGAAGTTTGCGATCGGCAGTCAATTCCTCATACGCGATCTCGGCTACTAAATGCGGCGCAAGATAAGTCACAGCCTTCTCGCGCGGCGGATCAACCACGGCAGGTTTCACGCGAACCAGCGGCTGAAACATCCGGTGCAAGCGCGCCAGCAATCCTTGATTGAATCCGGTCCCAACCTTGCCGACGTATCGCAACTTCCCGTGGTCGTAAGCTCCCAACAACAGCGCGCCAAAATGTTTGCGCGCACCTGCTGGCTCCGTGTAACCCACAATCACGAACTCGTCCTCCTGATGGGCCTTCACCTTCACCCATTTGTTGGAACGCCCCTCCACATAAGCAGCCGACGTGTCTTTCGCAACCAACCCTTCGAAGCCCTTCTTCTTCGCGACCTCAAACGCATTCAAACCATTGCGCGCCAGAAAGACGGAAGCAAATACGCGGTCGCGCGTTCCGCTCGTTTTCCCCAACAGCTTGTCCAGCACCGCGCGCCTGATTGTCAGCGGCTCACGGCGCAAATCCAGGCCGTCCTTATAAAGGCAATCGAACACCGCGTAGGATGGCTCCCCGCCGGAATTCTGCAAAAGCTGAAACCGGGAAACCCATTTGGAATCGAACGCCACTACTTCACCATCCAGCAGCAGCGTGCGGCCCGGCAGTTTTGCTACAGCCGCGGCAACTCCGGAAAACGTTCCGGTCCGGTCCTTCGCATTCCGCGACAACAGCGTCACGCGTCCGCCCTCCTTGTACGCCAGAATCCGGTATCCGTCGTACTTCTCCTCATAAACCCAGCCCGCCTTATCGAAAGGTTGCTTCCCTAGCGTCGCCAGCATCGGCTTCACGCGAAAAGGAATGCGATCGCTCATCAGCCGCGCGTCCCGGCAGCAATCTCATCCAGCAGCTTGTTCGAAAGCACCGACTTCGGCTTCTTCTCCAACACATCCTCGGTGGACGCGTACCGGTCCCGATGCTTGATCAGCAGCCAGCTCTCCTTCTTCGATCCGCCGTAGCCCTTGGTTCGCACCAGCACCCACGATCCTTTCAGTTTCTTGCCGTTCAGCGCGAACTTCAATTCACCCTTCCCGAGAGCCTCGTCGACATCGGGATCTTCAGGAGTCCACGTCCCTCGATCCCACAGCATCACCGTGCCGCCTCCATACTCGCCCTCGGGAATGGTGCCTTCAAACCCGCCGTATTCCACCGGATGATCTTCCACCCGCGCCGCCAGCCGCTTCACCGCCGGATCCAGCGAAGGGCCTTTTGGAACAGCCCACGAGAGCAGCACGCCCCGCCATTCCAACCGAAAATCATAGTGAAGATGCGACGCCTGGTGCTTCTGAATAACATAAAGAAGTTTCTTCGCCGAACCGTTCGGTGATTCAGAACCCTCCGGCTCCGCCGTAACGCTAAAATCACGCTTGCTTCGATATTTTTTCAAGCTCTGCATTGCTAGTCTCCACCCTGATAGAATGATGCCTAGCCGGACCAAGCGTTTCATCCAATTGGCCGGAAATCAGGGAGGATCAATTCATGCGCTATTTCGTTGTCGGTTTACTCTGCTGCATGTGCCTATTGGCCGCATCCAGCGTCTACGACTTCACTCTCAACTCCATAGACGGCCAAACCGCCCCACTGGCCGCGTACAAAGGTAAAGTTCTTCTGCTGGTCAACGTGGCCAGCAAATGCGGTTTCACGCCACAGTACAAAGGTCTCGAGGCAGTATACGAAAAGTACAAGGATCAAGGGCTGGTGGTGATCGGTTTCCCGGCCAACAATTTCATGGCGCAGGAGCCCGGCACGAACGAAGAGATCAAAACTTTCTGCTCCCGCACTTACAACGTGTCATTCCCGATGTATTCGAAAATCTCAGTGAAGGGCGACGACAAAGCTCCCCTCTATCAGTTCCTCACCGAGCAAAAAGGTGGCGACATCAAGTGGAACTTCACCAAGTTCCTGGTAGGTCGCGACGGCACAATCGTAGCGCGCTTCGAGCCGAAGGTCACTCCCGATTCACCGGAAGTAATCGCAGCCATCGAAAAAGCCCTGCAGTAAATGTAGCGCACGCACTCGTGCGTGCCGCGTTCACACTCGTGTGAACGCCTGGGTCGCGCGGCCACGCGGGACGCTTTCAACCCGGCGTACCCGGACTTTCACTTCCACGCGCGACCCGAGCCGGTTAAGAACCGCAATGAGCCTATCGACGGTGAATCGCCCCAGGTCTGCATTGCGGATGCGCGAGAAGTCAGCCGCCGCAATGCCCGTACGGCTGTGTGCGGCGCGTACGGTTAGGCGCTCTCGTTCCAACGCCTTGATAATTTCAGCGGCCAAGATGGCCTTGAATTGTTCGGCATCCGCGTTCTCATTACCCACATCGCGGAACACATCGCCGCTTCCCCGGACCACGTCCAGCCTTTCACGGCTCATCGCAACATCCCCCTCAATCTCTTCAATCGGTCTTTTATCAGATCGATTTCGTGCTGCGGCGTCCTGACACCCCGTGTCGATTTCTTCTGGAACGCATGCACCACCCAGATTTCTTCCGCGAGCTGCACCGCGTAGACCACCCGGAATGCATCCCCTCGGAATGCGATAGCAAGCTCGAACACACCTGAACCAAGGCCATGCACTGGCTTTGCAATGTCGGCCTTAGCGCCCTCGGCCGCTACCGTCAGCGCTGCCAGACAGATCGACCTGGCGTCCGCAGGAACGTTTCGAATTCCTTCAAGGCCGCCCGAATCCAGGAAATGGGCCGCGATTTTCGGATCACTGGCCACTCGTCTTCTTTCTCTGCCCACGATGTTGTCATATTTGACAACATCTTTCAAGCCAGAAACGCCGACCTACCCCTCCACCGCGATCGTCACCGTATCCGCACTCCCATCCGGCATCTTCACCGTCAATGGCACGCTGTCCCCCGCCGCCACTCCGCTCGGAATCGCCACGTTGATCTGATACTCGCCCGCACTCCCGGGCGCGATGCCGGAAAAACTCACCACCGCCGGAATTCCGCCGATCGTCACCACCGGTGTCTGCAAAGTTTCATACAGCGCGCTGCCATTGGCGGGCGCTAGCGATCCCGTGGGCAGCACGTTCCCGTTCGGATTGCCATTGGGCGTCGCCTTCCCCAAGCCCGTGAGATAGATTTGAACCTGATCGCCTACCTTAGCCGGTTGCCCGCACACCGATGCCGTGGTCACGCTCGCGCAGCTCGGCAAACCAAGCGCCTGCGCCATGGATAACGGCATCACTTTCCACGCAGTATTCGCGAACAGCACCGCGCCGTTCATACGCGCCGCATTGGACGGGTCCGCAATCCCGAATAGCCCAACGGAATCCGGCGCCAGCGTCAACTGATACGACGCGCTGGTTCCTTGCGCATTCGTCACCTCCACAAACGCCGTGCCCAGCTCTGGCAATTCGGAAGGCAGCACAATATTAATCTGCCCCGTCGTACCTTCCACGTTATACAACGGCGTCTTGAATCCATTCACCATCACCGAAACTTCATTGAATACAGTCGCCGGGAAAATGTTCGCTACCGTGTCCTCCGTTCCGAAACTCGATCCGAACAGGCTGACAAAAGAATTCGCCGATGCAGTGCCGGCTTTGAAGCTGGCCCCGTTCACGATCGAATTGATCTGTGGCAAGGCCAGACCCGTCAGCAGCGTAACCGTGTTGCTGGTGGCCCCGCCCACGTGGAGGGTGACTGCCTGCGCGGATGCCGGAGTGCCCAGCGGAATCGTGAAAGTAACCTGGTAATCGGTAACCGATCCCACTGCGAGACCGGCAAAGTCGGGCGTTACCATCGTCGGCCCCACCATCACCTGCACCGGTGTCGTCGTGGGAGCGGCAGTAGTGGCCGCAACTCCGGTCACCATTGGAGGATTAGTGGGTCCCAGACCAATGGCAGAGCAAGTAACTTTCGTACCCGGTATAGCCAGGTTGGATAACGTGATCGGATTGCCGCCGCTATCTGTAAACGCCGACGTCCCGGGATAATAAATCGCCGGCGCGAATTCCGCCACATTCACCGTAAAGGGTGATGTGGTCATGCCTTGATGCGTGACCGTGACTGCGGTAGGCCCCGGCGGAAAATCCACTGGAATCTGCGCCAGCACGCTGCTGGAATTCAGAAAGCTGAGCACAGGAGCCGTTTCGCCCCCGATGCTGATGCTGGCTACGTCGCTTGACCCCGTTCCAAGATTGGCGCCATTAATAAGCATCGGTGCGCCGGACGCTAATTGCGGCAGATTGCCGATTGGCAAACTGATCGACGCCACTGATGGCGTCAGCACCGGCGGCGTGGCCACCGATATCGTTACGTAATCCAATCCGAGTTCGGATTGTTGCTCGACGATGGCAAACACCAACTGCGCCTGATTTGCCGTCGCCACGAAATTCATTTGCTTTTGTTCCCAAGTGCCAAAGTAGGCCAACGCAAATGGGGAAACCATGAAAATCTGCGCTGCCGTGGACGAACCAGTCATGAAACTTACAGTAACTGTCGTCGCCACGCGAGGTAACTGGGAAGCCATCAGGAAGCCCAGTGAGTAAGTGACGCCCGGAGCGAGGCCGGTGATAATGGTCGACCAAGTTGCATCCGCGGATCCAAACCCGCCGCCCATCAGCAGAAATTGACTGCCATGCCCGGCGGTACCCACGCTGCCCACCGAATCCGTATATCCCACCCTGCACAAATTGCCTAGGCCAGTCGTCCCTGTATGTGTCCATCCTGGCACAGCATCCAGGGAAATAAAGGGAGGTCCAATTACTGGCGTCTCGAAATCGTTGTTCTGAATGGTGGGGCTGTCCGCTAATGCGGAACCAGCCAGCAGCATCAAACTAGTGAGGGCGTGCGGAAAAAGCCTCATAACTCATTGGACCACCCCACTCCACCGCAGTTCAAGACGCGCCCGATCGCCCCCAACGAGAAACGAGAAACGGCTCTTATTTTCCAATCATCCCGAGAATCGCAGCCGTGAACGCGTTCACATAATCCGCCCCTCCATTTAACAGGTTGGACATCGTCATGTAATCGCTCTCTATATCCGCCTGCACGCCGATATTCTCATACAGCGGCGCCGTCGGATATCCGGCCACGCTCACCGGATTCTCCCGGATGATCAAACCCTGAGTCACCGATGCTGTCCCTTCCGAGTAGTAGCCGGCTGGGTTGCCGTCTGAAACCACGCCGCCGGCGCCCATGGTCCGCGTGCCAAAGTTCTTGCCGCGCTGCGCATCCTGGAACATCGACGCAAAAAGTTCGGCCGCCGAAGCGCTGAACAAATCAGTTAACAGCAGGATCGGCTTATCATAAACCGCCGGCTTCCCTGCGGAATTTGTGTTCGGAGCCCGTGTAGCGCCGAGCTGGCATACCGGCAGCGGAACGGTCAAACCCCCTTGTTGATAAGCCCGCATCACAATCCGGACCTGTTGCTGCAGTATCTCAATCACGTAATTCGGCTGCCCGCTGGATGCGGCTTGCTCCTCCATATATTGATACGCCTGTACGTCGGCAAGTTGGGGCCGCAGTTCGTAAACCGCATCATGAAACGGCTTGGTCATCAGACGGCTCTCCAGATCTTCCGCATAGCAAACCAGGCCGCCGGGATTGCGCATCACATCCACCACCAGCCCGTCGGTATTCTGCTCCATATAGGCGATCTCGGTATCAAACGAAGACTCCGCGCCCGTCGTGTCGTTTGGCTCAAAATCCGCGATTCGGATGTAACCGATGTTTTTGCCGCCCGATTTATATGTACCCGTGAAGAAAGCATCGCTCGCCCCGTTGCCGAGCCGTTGAACAAAGCCCGCTGGAAGATTGAATATCGGCTGCAGCGCATCAAAGTTCAATACTGCCTTCTTCATTGGCAAGCGGCTTTTCTGCAGATAAAATATCGGCAGCCGATACGCGGGAGTGTTCGGCGGAACGCTGCTCCGCTTGGTCAGCCTCGAACTGGGTTGAGTACTTTGTGGAAACGGTACCGGGCCCACCTTGGTGAGCGGCGTGCCGAATGTCACCCAAGGGACCGTATAAGTCTCTAGATTCCCAGCCTGGCGCCGGATTACCACCGTCGCCGTAGCGCCCACTGCCTCGGCCAGTGGATCAAAAGCCTGCTGTCGAAGAGGAATGCCTCCAGCGGCATCGCGGCTGGTCGACGCCGGATTTGCGTCGCTAAAGAACTGCGACAGATTTGCGATGATATCGGCCGTGGTTTGGCCATCCACCGTCACCACCTCATCGCCGACCTGGAAGGAATACTGGCCGGGCGCGATCACGGTCGGGTCTATGAAGTCAATCAATACCTTGCCGTCGTAAATGTCGGTCGTGAATCCCAGATACGCCACGAAATCGGAGGGATTAAAGTAAACGGAGTGCGCATCGTTCAGAGCTGCCACGTATTCGGCCATGATCTCGTAAAAACCCAGGTCGTCGGTGGTCTGTTGAACCATGCTGACCCAAGGGCTGATCTTAAACAGGTTGTAGTTGAACAGCTCCTCCTTCCATTGGTAGGGAGCATATTGTTTTGCATACAAACTAGCCAGATTTTGGAAATCTTCCAGCTTTTGGCCAGGCACCAATTGCCCCCAGCAGTTGGCACCAGCACTGATCGATAACAGGACAAACACTGTTCTCTTCATGGATTTTTACCTCTCTGTGGTTGGCTGAATTAATACGGAGCTCCAATTACGCTATCACGTTCGTAAGAGGGGACTGTGGTCGGAAGCAGTTACAGCAAGAACGGCGGGCCTTGAGGCACCGATGACGCCAACTGCTCCGGCTGAGGTGCCTTCGCCCGCCGGCTCCAGTATACGATCGCCACGGCAATGATCAGCAAGCTCGCCCCGGCTCCAAAATCAGCGCCAGCCATCATGAATTGCTTCAGCAGCGCCTTCAACTCCGGCTTGGCGGCGTGGCTCGCATCCTCCACCGCCCGGCCAAAAAGTGTGCCCGCTTTGGCTGTCAACCCGATCACCAGAGACAGGATCGCCACCGCAGAATACGCCCCTATCAAGAGATATTCAATGAAGCGGCTGCCCGGCAGACTGCTCCACCCGACCGCATCCTGCCAAATCTTCCGCACCCGCTGCATCGAATCCTTGCCTCCTGCTGCCTTCTGCTTTCTGCCTTCTGCCTTCTGCCTTCTGCCGCCTGCCTTCTATTCCACTATCGGATCACTCCAACCCCATGGAATATGCGTACAAGCGCCTAGCACGTATACTTTAAACCTTAGGCAGACACCCGTTAAAGTGCTTATGCGGGTCTTAAGCTAGTGCCGTTTCAACGATCGCGCGCGATCGATTCCAGCAATCTCCGGCTCGCGTCAGCTACCTCGCCGACAGCGCGCTCAAAAGATTCCTGATTGGCCTTGGACGGCTTCTGGAAGCCGCTGATTTTGCGGACGAACTGCAGCGCCGCCGCGTTGAATTCCTCAGTGGTGGCGGGCTGGTCTGGATTACGCAGTCGTTTGATGCTTCGGCACATTGGTACGCAGAGGCCTATATTCGGCCCTCAAACATGGAGAATAGCACCAATAAAGGACTGCCGCGAGCGGGGTAATTGAATGCCCCGCCCGCCTCCTACCGCTGGGAGAGGATCATTCCCAGCATATGCAGCTCCAAAGCAGTGTAACTCCAAGGCCAGAGTAAGTACAGTATTATTAGTACCCCTGGTACGAAATAATCACGGCGCAGGCGCTGCCGACGCTAGAATTTCACTCATATCGAAGCGAAACTGCGGGATCCACGCGCGTCGCCCGCAAAGACGGCACATACGAAGAGGCCAACCCCACCACTACCAGCACCCCCACAACACTGCCCAGCGTCAGCGGGTCATACCATGACACGCCAAAAAGCTGACTGGCAAGTACGCGCCCCACAAAAAACACAAACAGCATTCCGGCCCCGACGCCCATCGAGACGAATCGCAAACCCGCCGTAACCACTTGTGATCGAACATCACTGGCGCTTGCGCCCAATGCCATGCGTATCCCTATTTCGCGCGTCTACTGGGAAACGCTGTAGGACATCACGCTATATACACCCAGGCTAACCAGCAACAAACCAATTCCGGCAAAAACAGAAAAGAGCACCAAACCGAAGCGCGGCCGCGCATAGGTGCTTGTTTCAAGCGCGCTATCGAGCGTCCTTGTTTCCTGCGGAACCACGTTTCTGTCCAGCGTCAAAACCTGACCTTCCAACGCCGTCGAAAGCGCTGCTGGATTCCCGACCGTCCGCACATACACCGTGTACGCTCCGTAGCCCGCCAGCGTGTAAGGAACATACGCCTCCGGAACAACCGGGCGCCGCACACCATCGTTTTTGATATCCGAGACCACGCCGACAATTTGAAACCTAGGGTTAGCCAATGGCTCCGGCGCGTTTCTTAGAGCTTCGACATCGAGCTCGCGTCCCAACGGATCCTGTCGGCCGAAATACTTCTCAGCCATGGTTTGATTAATCACCGCGATCTTCAGTTTTCTATCTTCATCGGCTGCAGTAGGCAGCCGTCCCGCAAGCAGCCGCAACCGGACCGTCTGGAAAAACTGCCAACTGCACGGCACGATATCGCCTTTCCATCGCTCCGAGTGCGTAAAGCCGGCCACATCGAAATCGCTCGCGGGCCCGCCGCTGGGAGGAAGCATGACGGCACCCGCGGCGGAGACCACTCCCGGCAGATTCTGCACGCGCGGCAACAGATCGCGCAGGAAGCGCGCCTGGCTCTCCGTGGTTTTATATTGCTTGGGCGGCAAGCTCAACCCTGTGGTAAGTACCTGGCCGGTGGAAATACCAATGTCCACCTGCCGCTCCGCAAGAAAGCTCCGCATCAGCAGCCCGGCCCCGGACAGCAGTAACAACGATAGCGCCACTTCTCCGCTGATCAAAAAATTGCGCAGCCGGCCGCGTCGAAAGCCGCTGTTTCCACGCCCCCCGGCTTTCAACCATTCGTTCAAACCACCTGCGGAAGCCGCCATTGCCGGCGCCAGGCCGAAGATCAGCGCTGTCACTATTGCGATTAACAGAGTCGCCAGAAGAACCGGAGTGTTCAGTTCAATCGCAGCTTCGTCGGGAAATGTGTATATGGGAACCATCGCCACCAGGCCCTTCAATCCCGCCCAAGCGAATACGCAGCCCGTCGCCGCGCCGGCCAGTGCCAGCAGCAAGCTTTCCACCAGCAGCTGCCGGATCACACGGAACCGCCCGGCGCCCAGCGTCATCCGAAGCACTATTTCCTGTTTCCGGGCTGTGGCTTTCGCCAGCAACAGATTCGCCACATTCGCGCAGGCGATCAGCAGCAACAGGCCCACCGCCGCCAGCAGCGTGAACAGCGTGTTCTGGACCAGTCCCGCCGCGATGTGCCCCAGCGATTCCAGATGTACATCGAACTGTTTTGGATAATCCTGGCGATAAATCTTCGACAACCGGCCAGCTAGGATTTGCACGTCCGGCTCCGCAGCCTTCGCGCTCAGACCGGGCTTCAAGTGCCCATACAAAACCAGATAGCGCCGGTTTCCACCGGCTTCGTTCCGGTCGAGCGAGGCCGGCATCCATATGTCGCCGCCCCAGAACGCGAACCTCGGCGGCATAATGCCGATCAGCGTCGTAGGTTTGCCGTTCATGATAAATGTTTTTCCGACAATACCCGCATCCAGGCCGAATCTCTTCCTCCACTTCTTGTAACTGAGAACAAAAACAGGCGGAGCGCCGGGCAGTGCATCGCTAGGCTCGATTCCCCGGCCGAGCAGCGGCGCCACGCCCAGAAACTGAAACGTGTTGCCTGTCACGGCGTCGGCATCGAATAATTCCGGCGTTCCCGAATCGCCCATCACCACGGATTCTTCCTCCACCCCCATGCTTCGATCGAAGATGTGGTTTTGCTCTTAATAATCCAGGAATTCAGGGACGGAAAAACTCTGGCGCCCGCTAAACCCACCATCGCTGGCCGGGCCACTGCTCGTATCGTGAATAGTAATCGCGAACAGGCGCTGTGCGTCCGTGTAGGGGAACGGGTTAAGCAAGACGTTGTAGATGACGCTGAAGATCGCCGTCGTCGAGCCGATACCTAGCGCCAGCGCCAGAACGGCGGCGAGAAAGAAACTACGGTCTTTGAGAATGGTCCGAACACCGAAACGCAGATCCTGCCATAGCCAGCCCATTCCGTCGCTCTAGCATGTGTTTGGCCGCGCGGCGCCCAGCCTAAGCCATTGAATTCGCGACGTACTTCGCGCGCCCTGTTCGATTCCGGGACAACGCGCGACCGTAACCGAACCGTGACCGTAACCAAGCCGCGACCGCGAGGGAGCGAAACAATCCCTCCCAGCCGCGGCCCAATTTCCTACTAATATTCCAATCCCGGCCCGACCGGACCTTCGTGGCCAAGACGGACCCCACGGCATGCTCAGGTAGCCGCCGCCTAAGCCGCTAATTTCCCCGACGCCGCACCAGTCCCCAGCCCCTAGTCCCCAGCCCCGAAGTCACTTCCCCGCAGGCAGCCCCACTCGCGCCGTCAACGCCCGGAACCGCGGATCAGATCGAACTCCCGCGAATTGCGGGATCACGTTCAACAACAAAAGCGATCCCGATCGTTCGGTGAACGCAGTTTCAAGCCACGGCAGCATTTGCTCCACATCGCCCATGGACGCATACACCGACGCCACGTTGAACGCCAGCCCGTAGTCGTTTCGCGCCAGCCGAATCAGGCGTTCCAACATGTCGCGAGCCTCCCCGCGCCGCCCCGCGCTTGCGTACACATATCCGAGCGTCGCCAGGCGATAGCCATCGTCCTTCAAATCCCCATTGTCAAGGACCGCCACTGCTTCGTCGTGGCGGCGTTCCGCGGTCAAAGCATACGCCAGCCAGCAGCGCGCCTGCAAGAATGTGGGATCTAGTTCCAGCACTCGTCTGGACTCGGCCTCCGCGTCCTTGGGCCGGCCCATGTAATCGTAGACCTCGGCCAAGTCTGCGCCAATGATCAACGACAGCGGATCCAGCGCCTGCGCCTTCTTCAATTCCTTGACCGCGTCGTCCGGATGTCCAGCCACCAATAGATTAAAGGCGTGCCATTGATACGCAGTGGCATAACTCGGGTTCAGAACCAGAGCCCGCTGGAACTCCTTTTCCGCCTCGGCTGATATGCAGTCATAGTGCACCAGGATGAACGCGAGAGAAGTATGCGCCTCAGCCAGGTCGCCATCCTGTTCCAGCGCCTTGAGCGCCGCGGCCCGCCCCTTCGCCATTGCATCCGCACGCGACAGCAGGCGATTCGGATTCGATCCCAGCAATACGTAAGCGTCGGCTAGGCCGGCGTATGCGAGTGCATAACGCGGGTCGATGCGCGTCGCCTGCTGGAACTCCTCCACGCCCTTCTGGTACGCTTCCGGCGTTCTGCGGTTCCAGAAATAGCGTCCGCGAAGATAGGCCTGCCACGCCTCGCCGTTCTCTGTGTAGCGCCTCATCAATCGGCTGCGCTCACCGGCGGTCAGATGGAGAAGCAGCCCATCCGCCACTTGTCCGGCGATGGAATCTTCCAGCGCGAACAGATCGACGGACTTCTGATCGAACTTCCCGCTCCACAACGCTGCGCCATCCACCAGGCGATGTAACTGAACCGTCACCCGGACGCGGTCGCCGTCGCGCTGTATATTCCCGTCCAACACCAGGTCCACGCCTAATTTGCGGCCCGCTATCAAAGGGTCCGGCGCCGCATCGGAAAATTTGCGGACCGCGCTGATTGGCCGGACACTGATTTCAGGAAGTGTGCCCATCCGGTTGATCAGAACGTCAGCCAGCCCCAACCCCAAATAGGACGGTTGTTGCGAGACGGCGTCATGTGAAATGGATTGGAAAGGCAGCACCGCCAGCGAGCGGATGTGTGGCGCCTCAGCGATCGGCCCCGGCGGGCGCAGCCGGAACGCGAAAGTCCCAATAATGACGAGCGCCGCTACAACCAACACACCCAACAACCAGGCCCAGGCTCTCCGTCCTAGCGCCACTTCCTGAGCGCTCTCAAGTTTCACCGGCGCTGTAAAACGATAGCCCCGCTTCGGTACGTTCTCGATCCACTCCGGATTCCCCAGCGCCTTGCGCAGCGTCAGAATGTTCTGCGCCAGCACCCCTTCCTCGACGAAAGTGTCTGGCCAAACTGTCTTTAGAAGCTCAGCCTTGGATACCACGTGCCCGTGGTGCCTTAGCAAAACCAGCAGCGTTTCTAGCGCCTTCGGCGTCAGCGCTACAGGCCGTCCGTCCTCTAGCAGCACTCGCTCATGGACGTTAACCTCAAATGCCCCAAATCGAATCAGGCCTGCTTCACCAGCCCTTTGAACTTGAAAAGCCTGGCTTTGAGAAGTCTTTGAGGAATCTTTCATCGTGCCTGCAAGACTGACCGCACTATTTCCTCTAGTCTTTACTCTGATCGACAGACAGTCAATCTAATTATGCACAAGGCTCGATTCGCGAGTACCAGTACAAGGCCATCGTCGCGCGCGGCGCGGATCGAAGCACTGAATGCATTTTCACTGAACACGCAGAGCGGTACCGGCCAAAGAAGGGCCGGCTCAGAAAGAAAGGCAGCTATCACATGATATCGACATTCCGTCTGCGAGTAGCCCTCCCGGCGCTCGCCTTTACTGTTTTCCTGTTCCCGCACACTGCCAAGGCAGACCCCGCAATCCCAATCCCAAATACAGGCTCGTGCGGCAGTTTTGATTGCATAGACATGAACTACGCCGTATTCTTCCTTTCAAACACGTCAGCGATACCGTTAACCACGGCTACTGGAGAGCATCCCGAGGGCCTGACCAACAACATCATATCCGGCACCGCTCCAGGGTTCATGAACGCGCCGAGTGGCTCGCTCTGGGACGCACCCGGCGGCGACACAGGTTGCTGCGTCAACGGCACCGTCTTCGATTACCGGGTGATAGTCGACGTGCCGGTGGCCGAGAACATCACACTCTCGGGCAATGTCGCAGCGGAGGGTTCCGTCTCTGTTTTCCTGAATGGGCTCGGTAACTATATTCTCGGGCCAACATCGCTCACCGCGCCTTCGCCCATTGTGAATCCCCAGGGCCAAGCCATCAGTTTTAGCGCTAACGCCGGCGGCAATTACCTGGACTTCGTCTTTAGCGGCTGTCTCTCACCTCCCGCCTGCTCAACAATCAACCCTTTCGATCCCGTCAGCGCCTTGCTCGTTGATCCGTCTTGGGTTCCAGCTCTCCCCGGAGCCGTCATCGCAGATGTTCCGGAGGCCGACGCAATCGCCGACTATGGTGTCGCGCCCACTTCCATTGCTACGCCAGAGCCCCGCGGCTTCCTGTTTCTCGGCATTTCACTACTGGCGTTGGTGAGTACGAAAACCTTGCGGAAGCTGTGACAAGAATCCCCACGAGAGATCCCATGACACGCGTATCTCTGAACTTCGCTTGGCCCATCCTGTTGGCCATCGCCACCGGGCTAGCAGCCACGGCCGTATCGTATGCGGACATTACCCAGGGGCCTTCCATCTACTTGAACGCGGACGGACTGACAACGAACGGAGATTATATCAGCGTCACCATCCCTGGCGCAGCCGGCTCCGTCGTCACCGCCAACGCCTCGGCCTCCTACGACGGCGGCGCCGACTCTTCTGTGACCGCGACGAGTAACTCATACGGCGGCCTCCTGCCGCTCGGAACCACTGGAACTTACGCGCTAGCCAGCGCCAGCCTGAGCTTTTATTTCGAACCCGTTCCGCTGTTAGAGGACAACCCTTACCTGGGCGCCGTACCGGTTCTGTTCACCGCCTATTCCACCGTCACGGCCATCGCTGGGGGGATCGGCTCCGACCCCGCTGATATGGCCGCTGGCATATCACTAAACTATCGTTCCATCTCCGGTGCTTGTGCACAATCGCCGGCCGTCACACTCCAGTTTGGACAATTTGGCTTCTGCGGCCTGACCACCCAGAGTTACGCTTTAGATCAGGTTTACTTGGTATCGCAGACCTCTATCAGTCAACTCGATTTCTACACCGATGGAACCGCGGGCCTAAATGGGTACATCACCGGCACCGTGGACCCCACTATTGAAATTGATCCCAGTTGGCAGTACGCATCCGACTTCGCTATCGAAGCCAGCCCCATCCCTCCAAGCACGGTACCCGAGCCCTCATACTCATGGCTGCTGAGCACCGTCCTGCTCGCTTTGCTAGGAGCCGGCATTTACAACAAAAAGCACGCCGCCAGCCACTAACTACCCAGGAAACCCAATTTCACCGATCCGAAATTCGGAAAATTCGGAAACACCGTCGCTAACGCATTGGTCGGGAATTCCAAACCACGAACACAACGTCGCGCCATACTGATTGATCGACGTGGTCGGAATCCACCGCCCACGCACATCCGCATCGTCCGGACCCGCCAGCTTCAAACGTCGGGAACTCACCGAAAATCTGTCCGCCCTGCACCGCTCCTCCCAGCACCAAATGATGGCTGCCCCACGCATGATCGCTGCCGTCGTCAGTTGTTGGCTGGAAGGTCCGGCTGAAGTCGGACTCAGTGAACGCCGTGCAACAATCTGATGACTGAGTTTGTTAGTCTGCTGGCAGAGGAGAAAAATGCAACCCGGTCCGGATGAACTAGAATGGCGTCAGCCGGAAGCTCTTCATCGTCTCTATCAACTAACGCGCGGCGGCGAGGTTATCGCCACACTCTGCTTCGAGAAGCGCAGCGGATCGCTCGCCACCGGCGAGTCTGGTAAGAACCAATGGACTCTGAAGCGAACGGGCTTCCGATCACCACGAGTCTCGGTCCGCGAAGCCGGTTCTGAAGCGGACGTGGCCATATTCACTCCCGGTTGGACGGGCAGCGGCTGGCTCACCTTCAACTCGGACCGCCGCTATCAACTCAGGTCCATGAATTTCTGGGCAACCGAGTGGGACTTCGAGGCCGAAGATGGCAGCCCCACTGTCATCCTCACCGGACCCCATGGCATTTTCAAGCAGGGCGGACACCTAAGAGCGACCGAATCCCGAGCCACGCTGCCTGAAACTCCGGTACTGCTCCTGCTGATTTGGTATCTCCGCATGCTCATGAACGAAGATGCCTCCGCCGCAGCCGTAATCGCCACCTGCAGCTCATTTCCCGACGCCGCACCAGCCCCCAAGTCCCCAGGCCACCAGCCACCAGCAACCGGCCACCAGCAACCAGCCACCAGCCACCACTCACCACCCACCAGCAACCAGCAACCAGCAACCAGTCACCAACCTCCAGCCGCCAGCGCCTTACGGACGATCAACTCGAAACCCTTCTCTTTCGCTGCTCTCGCCACTTCCTGAAGGCGCTCGCGGCCCTGGGCCACATTCTTTCCCTTGCACTGAATTTCTCCCAAGCTGAGCGAAGCCTCCAAACGCAGCCGGAAAAGATCCCGGGGAGCTTCAGCGAGCACGCGTCTCGCGACGCGCCCGGCGCGGACCAGATCATTCGAGGCTCCCACAACGTTGGCGTCAGCGACCATGAGCGACAGCCGGGTTGGTAGATCCGAATTTTTCTCCGCCAGCTTCAGTGGGACTTCTAAAGCTGCCGCCGCATCCTTGAGTTTTCCTTGCTCGATCAGCGATCTGGACAGGAGGATGGCGGCTAAGATCTGCTCATGGGGCTCATTTTGTGCTTGAAATACCTTCAACGCAGCCCGGGCGAATTGCTCCGCCTCATTCGCGCGGCCGGAATTACAAGCCAGCTCCCCCAGCGCCAGACGGGTTTCCGCCGCGCTTCCCATCTCGCCGAGTTGCTCTTGTCCCGATAGAGCTTCGTCAAACGACTTGCGGGCTTGGTCCAACTTCCCCTGCTGCATCCATACCCGTCCCATCTCGCGGAGCGTTTCAGCGTAGTTGCTTTTCTCCCCGATGTCTTTTTCGATCGCGAGCGCCTGCTGGAACATTTTGCTGGCGCCTGGTAGGTCACCCTGGTCAGCCAACACCAATCCGATGGCTTGAAACGACAGACCAGAGGAGCTTCGGTGCCTCATTTCTTCGGACAGGGCCAGTGTTTGCCGAAACTCTGTCAGGGCCTCGGCCAATTTTCCCTGAGCCCGCAAAAGATTGCCGGTATTTCCCATGGCCGCCGCCATTCCCGCCTTGTCCCCAGCCTGCTGATAGCTGCGGTACGATTCGCCGTACATCTTCAATCCCCCAGCCAAATCTCCTTGCTTGGCCGCGATCAGGCCCAGGTTGAGAAGCTCATTCCCCAGGCCATGCTCATCTCCGATTTCCCGCAGGATCACCAACGCTTGCCGGTACAGCTTACCTGCGGCAGCCAAGTCACCTTGATTCAGGGGAACTTCGGCCATCGAATGCAGCGCGCGCGCCAACCCTCCCCGGTCGCCGGTTTCTTCGAAGATCCGGCGCGCTTCTTCGCAAGCTGCCGCGGCTTTGCCGTTCTCGCCTAAATTCGCCAGCGCACGGCACTCCGATGCCCGAGCTCGGGCTGCCAGCAACCGGGCGCCTTGGCGCTCCGCCTTGGATGCAGCCTGCTCAGCCGCATCCCGCCGCACTTTGCTTTCGCCGATGGCGCTGGCAGCTTCCGAGATAGCGAAATCGATGCGAGGATCATCGCCGGCCTGCGGCATCGACCGCGCTAATTGGGATAAATCGTTCAACGCATCCTTCCCATGCCCTCCCGATGTTTTGGCGCCGGCCAGATCGATTCTGTATTCCAAGCTATCGGGGAAGAAGCTGACCAGGACTTCATAGGTCTCCATAGCCTTCCCCCAGTTCCGGATGGTTTCGTAATAGCGAGCCTCCACCAACAAGTGATCTTCTCGCGCTAACTTGCCGGCTGCATCCAGCGCCTGTTTGGCCTGCTCGCGGGCATCCGCATCGTGGCCGAGAGTACGCCAGACTGTAGCTAGCGCGGAGTGCGATAGAGGGTAAGCGGCATCGGCCGCCACTGCACGCGTCAGCAGATCGCGCCCTCCCAGCGCATCAAAGCCCCGCAGTTTGGCCAGACCTTCTGAATAAAGCCGCAGGGCATCGGCATTGGAAGGTATCGACGCCGCAATTCCCTGCGATTCGAGTTCTGAGATCTTCGATAGCCCCAATCGCTCCCTCAGTCGCGCGCCGATCCTGGAAGCGAGGTTCGCGAGATCGCTATTGGAGCCCAGTTCCGATGCCGCCACCACTGTTTGTCCCGTCGCCGTGTCCTCCAAACGAACATCCAGCCGCGTGCCCCCGCCCGTACTGGTGGAGTCAAGATAAGACCCAACCACTACGTAACCACTTCCCAGAATTCCGCGGATTCGCTCCAGTACATTGGACGGGATGCCTTCGGCGCCCAACAATCCAAGATCGATTTTGGTCTGCGACACCGTGTCCCCCGCAATGGTGCGCAGTTCCTCACCGGCCCCCAGTTGAGCGGTCAGCATTTCGGAAAGCGCCGTCGAGATCCAGGCGGCATCGGCGCGTCCGGAAAGATTCTTGAAGCCCAAAACTGCAACCGAAGGGCGAGCACGAACTGGAAGACCCTTGCGCGTTTGCTCGGCGGGATTCTTGCGCCACACTCGATATACTTCCCAAGCCCCAATCAGGCCCACCAGAATTAACGCGACCATCGCCGTGGCGAAGGATTCCTTGTGCCTCCGCACAAACCGTCCGCTACGGTATGGCAGAGTTGGGTTGCGTGCCTTTACCGGAATGCCATCTAAGTGATGCTGGATGTCCTCCGACAACTCCCCAACCGACGCATAGCGCTGCTGCGGCTCTTTGCGGAGCGCCTTCAGGATAATAGTGTCGAGATCCCCTTCCAGGGCGCGGCGTCCGCCAGTCTCGGTGACCGCCGCGCTCGGGCGCTCGGGCGTCTGGTCGCAAACCATCCGCTCGATTTCCAAGCGAGTGCGTCCCGATGCAACGAACGGCCGTCGGCCGGCCAGCAGTTCATACAGCACCACGCCCAGCGAATAGACATCGGACGCCTCCGCAACCGGCTCTCCGCGCAATTGCTCCGGGCTCGCGTACTCCAGCGTCAACGGGCGCCACTCCGTCCTCGTGACCAGCGGTGTTTGGAGGAACTCCGGATTCAGCAGTTTGGCAATTCCGAAGTCCAGCAGCCTCGCGACGCCATCTTTGGTAATCAGAATATTGCCAGGCTTGAGATCGCGATGAATCACCAGGTTCTGGTGGGCGTATTGAACGGCCGCGCAAACACCCAGGAACAATTCGAGGCGCGCCGGAACGGAAAGCTGGTGCAATGCGCAAAACTCATCGATTGGCAGCCCTCCCACGTAATCCATCACCAGATAAGGCAGCCCGTCCTCAGTGCTGCCGCCATCCAGCAGCTTTACGATGTTGGGATGGTCGAGCGCTGCCAGAGTCTGCCGCTCGTTCCGAAAGCGGTGAACGATTTCCGCGGTGTAGAAGCCAGGCCTCAACATTTTGATGGCCACGCGTTTGCGGAACTGTTCATCGTCCCGCTCGCCCAGATACACCACGGCCATCCCGCCTTCACCGAGTTGGCGGACGATTTTATAGGCGCCGATTCTCTTTCCGGCGAACGCGGCCGGCTCGAAGGATTGCCAGCGCGCGGTAGGTGAATTCTCCAGCAGACTGTCCGCCTGATCGTGGTGCAACAGCAGCGACTCCACTTCCGCCAACAGGGCCTGGTCGCTTCCGCAGGCCTGGCGGATAAATCCGGTTCGCTGTTCGGCAGGCAATTCCAAGGCAGTTGCGAGGATCTCTCTTACCTGATCCCACGCGTCCGGCATCACGCCCTACTTTCTCTGTAGCTCACGCGCCAGCCAGGCTTTGGCTACATTCCAGTTGCGTTTGACGGTAGCGGGCGACACTTCCAGAACTTCAGCCGTCTCCTCAATGCTCAGACCGCCGAAAAAGCGCAACTCCACCACGCGCGCGTGCTGAGCGTCCACTTGGGCCAGCCGCGTGA
>Ga0116125_1000141_pt1 | contig 31948 bp, 26 predicted proteins | sample June2015DPH_16_1_2_FD_89729 | JGI IMG/M metagenome (GOLD analysis project Ga0116125, IMG submission 89729) | Peatland microbial communities from SPRUCE experiment site at the Marcell Experimental Forest, Minnesota, USA - June2015DPH_16_10 | ecosystem: Environmental > Terrestrial > Soil >...
CATCACGCAAAATCCAAGCTGGATATTGGCGAAGATGTCGTCTCGCCCTATCTGTGGACACGTTCCATCCGCAAGGTGGATGTGGTTGTGCTCACTCACGCCCACGACGACCACGCCGGCGGAATACCAGCGCTCATCGAAAATTTTCATCCCGCCGAACTTTGGACCGGGGCCACGCCCCCGAGCCCGGCATGGGCCAAGGTGCAAGCCAGAGCCCACGCCCAGGACGTGAAGATCATCGCGATGCAAAGCGGCCGAAGCTTCGATTTTGGCGGCACGCGCATTGAGATCCTCTCGCCGCCGTCCGATTACGTGCCGCCGGCAAGTCCCAAGAATGATGACTCGCTGGCCATGCGCCTCACTTTCCTTAAGCGTTCCTTCCTGCTCACAGGCGACATGGAGCGGCCTATGGAACTGCGCGCCCTCGCAGGTGGGCGGCCACTAGCCGCCGATGTTCTGAAAGTTGGCCATCATGGCAGCAACACATCCAGCACGGCCGAATTCCTGGACGCGGTGTCACCAACCTTTGCGGTAATTTCGGACGGCTTTGAAAACTCATTCCACCATCCTCATCCACAGGTGCTGGAGCGGCTGGCCGCGCATCGGGCCGGCGCCTTGCGGACCGATTTCGACGGGCTCATTACCATCCGGACGGATGGCCGGCGAATCTGGGTGGAAACCTATCGTCCACTCACACGTCACTAAAGCACGGCCGGCCAATCGATTCCGGTCGGCGAGAATTACTGATACTATGGTAATGTCAGAGGTCTTCACAAAAATGCGCATTTCCCGCTGGTGCCTGCGGTTCGCTCTTCTGGCTCTTCTCTACAGCCCGATACATTCCAATCTTGCGGCTCAATCCGAGGCGGATGTCAACGCAAGCATCAAGAAGTTCACCCAAATCTACGAGGCCGTGGAGACCAACTTCGCCGACAAAGTGGATCCCGATCGCTCCGTGTACAAAGGGGCGATTCCGGGCATGCTTCGCACGCTCGACCCGCACTCGAATTTCTTCGACCCAAAGGCGTACCAGCTCCTGCGTGAAGGCCAGGCCGGCCACTATTACGGCGTCGGCATGTGGGTGGGCGCGCCCCAGAATAAAGTGATCGTGATGTGGCCGTTCGAAGGGTCGCCCGCGTTCCGCGCCGGATTGAGGCCCGGCGACCAGATTATCGCCGTGAACGACACCAACACCGAGCACGCCACCGTGCCGCAGGTTTCCACCATGCTCAAAGGACCGCGTGGAACTCCGGTGACCGTCACCGCCCGGCGGGCGGGAAGTCCGGAACCGCTGCACTTTTCTTTATCCCGCGACAACGTGCCGCGCGATAGCGTTACCACCTTTTGGTTGCGGCCGGGCATTGCCTACATGAAAATAGAGGCCTTCAACGAAACCACCAGTCACGAGGTGGATCAGGCGTTGGCGCATTTGCCGGAGAGCCAGGTCGAAGGATTGGTTCTGGACCTGCGCGAGAACGGAGGCGGGTTGGTGCAGGAATGCGTGAATGTGGCCGATCATTTCCTGCGCAAAGGCCAACTAGTGGTCTCGCATCACGGCCGCGCATCGGCCGAAACCAAGTTCGTCGCCAAGCATGGTGAGCGCGGGCATGAGTACCCGATGGTGTTGTTGGTAGACCGCGGCACGGCTTCCGCTTCCGAGATCCTCTCCGGCGCCCTGCAGGATCACGACCGGGCCTGGATCCTGGGTGAGAGCACTTTCGGCAAAGGCTTGGTCCAAGCGCCGTTTCCGCTGTACGGAAACAGCGCGCTGCTGTTGACCATCGCCAAATACTACACCCCCAGCGGACGGCTAATCCAGCGCGACTACGCGCATACGGGGTTTTACGAATACCTCAGCCGGAATGAGGGCCACTACGATCCCAAGGACATGAAGAAAACCGATAGCGGCAGGGTGGTGTTCGGCGGTGATGGAATCTCCCCGGATGAAAAATATGAGACTCCCAAATTGACAAAGTTGGAAGCGCAACTGCAATTCATGGCCGGCAACACGTCCGCTTATTTCTTTTACGCGCCTGAATTCTTCGCTACTCACCCCAATACGCATGTCACCAAGGAGTGGAAACCTGACACTGAAGCCGTCGATAGCTTCCGCGCATTCCTTACCAAGCAGGGTGTGCAGTTCACCGCCGAGGAATTTGAACATGACCGTCCCTGGATAGCCGACCGGCTGCGCGAAGAGGTGCTGGTTACCGCATTCAGCAAGGATGTATCGGAGCAGATTCGGCTGCGCAACGATCCCGAAGTGCTGAAGGCCATGGACTCGCTAGGGTCTTCCAAAGCGCTGCTGGATAGGGCGCGCGAAACGCTCGCGTCCAAGAAACCTGCTGTCGCATCCGAAGCGAGATAAGACTCTTTCACAGCGTTCCGTACTACCCATGGGGATAGTTCAAAAGGCATGAGTACCATGGTACTGTTTGCCCTTTTGAGTCCTTGCTGTTCTCCGCCCTGATTGAGATACTGAGCTTGGCCTTCGGAGGGCTCTAATTTAAAAAATGAAGCAAAGGATAGTATTATTTGCCGGAATAGCGTCATTGCTTAGCTCGGCGATATCGGCGCGCGCCGATTATTTATTCAACTTTAACTCCCCATCCCTGCATTTATCCAACTCGGATCAATCCGCCGCGATCGCAACCTACATGGATGGCGTAATCGGTTGTAGCGACTGCGTTACGGTGAGCGCCGGCGTGGCCGTCGCCCAGCAGTACGACGCCGACGGGAATGTCGTTGGCCCAAATGGTGTCGCACTCGATCTAGGAAACACGAATGGCGCGACGAATAACTCGGGTCCGGTAAGCTCCTATGGCAGTGACTATTACATTTCTAATATGGCGACGAACCCCAATGGGACCGGCGATACCCAGCTCTCCCAGGGAATCGTCATCACCTTTACGCACGGATTCTCGCTGACTGGAACGTTCAGTTTCGACTACGAGATATTTCCCGACATAACTTGCCAGGCGCTTAACGCCGCCAGCTGCGGAGGTGCCATCCAGTCGAATGGTCATTATCCCGATCAACCGGATCTGGACTTCACAGCCAACGGCAGTACTCCAGTCTCTACGACTTTTTGGGGAGTGACGCCCGGCACCACCAACGGTACATCCACCAAGTCCGCCGACAGCTCCCACGAAGCAGCTCCCCAGCTGATCGGTACATGGACTGGAACGCTCACCGGCGCCACCTCGCTTTCATTCATGGACTGGCCGGCTGCCATCGGCGTCGACAATCTAAAGCTGGTCACCACCAGTACGCCGGAGCCCCACGGCTACGCGCTCCTTCTGGCTGGGTTGATGTTGGTGGCCTTCGTAGGCACCAAGCTGCGTCAGAGCCCGGCGAAGTTGTCGAACTAGCACTCTTCAAGCCGCTCCGTTTTTCATTGCGCCACTTCTTCGCAAGAAGAAGTGGCGTTAGTGTTTCGGTGTCAGCCGTAAATGCTGGACTGTGTTATATTTTCAACGTGAAAGGCGTCGTTCTCGCGGGCGGTTCGGGCAGCCGCTTGTTTCCCCTCACCAAGATCACCAACAAGCATTTGTTGCCGATCTACGACAAGCCCATGATTTATTACCCAATCCAGACTTTGGTGGACGCGGGGATTCGCGAGATCATGGTGGTCACCGGCGGCCGGAATTCTGGAGATTTCCTCCGCCTGCTGGCGAACGGCCGCGAATTTGGATTGAAACACCTGGATTACACCTATCAGGAAGGCGAAGGTGGCATTGCCGACGCGCTGGCGCTAGCCGAACATTTCGCCGATGGCCAAAAGATCTGTGTCATTCTGGGCGACAACATCATCGAAGGCACCGTGCGCGATGCGGTGGAAGATTTCAAGCAGCAGCCCGCCGGCGCTAAGATTTTACTCAAGGAAGTGCCTGATGCCGAGCGCTTTGGGGTGGCCGAGATTCGCAACGGACGCATTGCCGGAATCGAAGAAAAGCCCAAACGCCCCAAATCCAACTACGCCGTCACCGGCATCTACATGTACGATGAGACGGTGTTCGAGAAGGTGCGCGTGCTGGTCCCGTCCGGCCGCGGGGAACTGGAGATCACCGACGTCAACAACGCCTACATCCGGGAAGGTTCCATGACTTATGCCCATCTTAACGGATGGTGGACCGATGCCGGCACTTTCGACTCGCTGCTGCGCGCGGCGAATCTTGTGGCGGAAACCAGAGCGAAAAATACCGAACCAGTTCTGGTGAAACCATGAGGGTCAAAGCATGAAGGTCAAAGCATGAGCGCTGCCGTCAGCGACCAGGCGCTCGAAATTGGAACGCCTGAGTGCGAGAAGGGCCTGGGCCAGATCATTCTCGCGCCGGACTCGGAAGATCTCATCCCCGGCGTCCGGATTCACCCTTACCCGTTGTGGCCGGACGATCGCGGCTATTTCCTCGAAGTTCTGCGCGTGGGCCAAGGCCTGGCGGCTGAGTTTCCCAAGGAGTCGACGCAGGTTTCCGCCGCGCTCAGCTACCCAGGCACCATTAAAGCGTTCCACTTCCACCGCCATCAGACGGATTATTGGGTGCCTGTCCAAGGCGTCTTCCAGGTAGCGCTGGTAGATCTGCGGAAGCAATTGCCTTCGTTCGGCACTCGCAACACGCTATACGTTGGGGCTTTGCGGCCGTGGCAACTTCTGATTCCGCCAGGGGTGGCGCACGGCTATAAAGTGGTTGGCCCTGAAGCTGGCATGCTAGTCTACGTCACCGACCGCTTCTACAACCCCAAAGACGAAGGCCGCATTCCGTACAACGATCCCCAGATAAAATACGACTGGGAAACCCAACACAAATAGCCCCACCACTAGCCCCGCGCGTAAGCAAGGGGACCGGATTTACGCCGACGCCGATACCTGCGATGTCACAACTTCTTCAACAATCCGCCCGTCGAACAACGTAATACTGCGCTCAGCGCAGCGGGCGTAGCGCGGATCGTGTGTGACCATGCAGATGGTGGCGCCTTCCTTGTGCAACTCGCTCAGCAGCGTCATGACAGCTTCGCCGTTCGCTGAATCCAGGTTTCCGGTGGGCTCATCGGCCAGCAATATCGATGGATGCCCGCCCAGCGCCCGCGCCACCGCGACACGCTGCTGTTGGCCGCCCGAAAGCTGCGACGGGTAATGCTTCATGCGATGCGACATACCCACGCGCTCCAGCGCGTCGCGCACCAGGTTCTTGCGCTCCGACGACGGCATGTTGCGATAAGTGAGCGGCAGCTCCACGTTTTCGTATACCGTGAGATCGCCAATCAGGTTGAAGGCCTGAAAGATGAAGCCGATCTCGCGATTGCGCACGCGCGCCCGTTCGGAGAGCTTCATTTGATCCACGCGAGTGTCGTTCAGAACGTAATTACCATCCGAGGGAGTGTCCAGCAAACCCAGGATCGCGAGCAAGGTGGACTTGCCGCAGCCCGACGGCCCGGAAATTGAAAGATACTCGCCCTTGCGAATATGCAGTTCGATTCCCGCCAGTGCGTGGGTCTCCACTTCGTCCGTGGTAAAGACTTTCGAAACGCTCGTCAGCGATATTAGTGTTCTACCTTCTGAATTCACATCGGCTCCTTAGCGGCAACGCTTGCTCATCACTTGGACGTACGCTCTATACTGCGGTTAGGTTCCAGGAATGTTTAAGCGATCCAAGCAATGTATACCGGGCAAGCTCGCGATAGTTACATTTCAGCTTTGGATGTTGACACCAGGCGATAATGCCTCTATTATGTGGAACTTGTGGTGAAGAATCACAAGCAGGAGGAAAAATGGGACAGCCCGTAGTACATTTTGAAATCGGGTGCAAGGATATCCCTCGCACCCAGGAGTTCTACGCAAAGCTTTTCGATTGGAGCATTCAGCCGGCGGGTCCGGCTGCCATGATCCAAACCGGAGGAACCGGTGGAATTCAGGGGCACATCACCGCGCTCGGCCATGAGCCGTACAACTACGTGACGGTTTATGTGGAAGTAGATGACATCCCGGCTTATCTTGCTAAGGCCGAGCAGTTAGGTGGAAAGAAATTGGTGGGACCAATCGAAATCCCCACGGGAAGTTTCGCATGGATGGCAGATCCGGAAGGCACGACGATCGGATTGTTCAAGCCGAAGAAATAACCCTCAAAAGGATTTGGGCCATTTGCGCGAGGCGTGGACAACTGCCAGAATCTGGATCGCACCACGGCGGAATCGATAGGGAGCAATGAACGGCGTTCCGGAGACGACAAGTTCACGAGTACCTCTAACTCTTCCGACCCTGCCTGCTTCGGGGTGCCTTCTCAGCATGGAGACGGCCCTTTCGATGCGCTCAACGACACCGAACGCCGCCGCAGGATCGTCTGCCGCGATGTACAAGTAGGCGCTGTCAAGGTCGGCGACAGCAATGCGCGTCCAGTGGACGATCACTTTCGCCAGCGGGCGAAGGCAGCGGCGACCTGGGCCTCACTGGCAAACTCGCCAGCATCAGCCTGGCGAATGCCTTCTCGGATGTGCTCGATCTGCCATTGATGAACCTCGAGATAGGCGTCGATCGCCTCATTCAAAAGGTAGCTGCGGTCCCGATCGAGCGAGGCTGCAATCGCGTCGAGCTTTTCTTTTTTGTCGGTTTCCAGCCGGAAGCTGATCGTCTCACGGTTCATAGGCCACCATAATACCATGCAATGCGATGCAATGCATGTTTCACCCTAGCGGCAACAGCAGGCGCGCCTCGCAGCCTGGACCGCTCGCGGCATTCTGCAGCGTCAGCGTCCCGCCATGAGCTTCGGCGATCTGGCGGCTCAAAACCAACCCGATTCCAGAGCCGGTGGGCTTGGTGGTGAAGAACGGCACGAAGAGGTTGGCTGTATTCGGAAGGCCCGGGCCTTCGTCGCGCACCCACACCATGAGTTGGCCGTCCTGCCGGTTCCAGCCAACGCGCACGGCTCCCTTAGTCTCGATAGATGCATCGGCGGCGTTGCGAATTACGTTGATCAGCAACTGCTCCAGTTGATCGGCATCCGCCTGGATGGTCAAATCCGGGCCGGGCGCGAGCATTGGCGGAATGCGAGTCTCGAGCGTCACCACGCGGCGCATCAAATCATTGACGACAACTGGCGCCAAGGTCGGCGGCGGCAATTTTGCCAGCCGCGCGTAGGCGCCCATGAAGCGGCTCAGAGCTTCGCTGCGGGATGCAATCACGGCCAGCCCTCGGCGCATGTCTTCTTCCCAATCCGGCGCGCGCGGTTCGCGGGCCAGCAGGTTTTCGAGGCTCCCGGCGATGGATTTGATCGGCGCCAGCGAATTATTCAGTTCGTGGCCCAGCACGCGCACCAGACGCTGCCAGGCTTTCAATTCTTCCTCGCGCAGGGGACGCGTCAGGTCGGTGACGACTAGAAGCTGATGCGGCAGACCGCCTTCCCGAAACGTGCTGCGGCCGATGCCCCAGCGAGCCATGCCGCCCGGAAAGTGATGCTGCACGGTCTGCTGGGTTTCACCTTCCAGATATTTTTCCAGGCCCAGCGATTCGGCTTGGGCGCCGAGCAGCCTTTCCGCCGGCTCATTCAATAATCTTTCTGCCGCACGATTCACCAGGCGCACGCGATGCTCGGGATCGAACGCGAAGACCGCGACATTGATCTCCTCCATCACCTTGCGAAGCAGCGTAGTGGCTTCGAGCGCTCCTAAACGCTGCGCGCGCAGCGTGGTGCTCATTGCGTTCACCTGTTGCATCACTTCGCCCATGGCATCGTCGTTTTTGCCGCCGCGCGCGCGGATGGAATAATCGCCTTCGCGCATGGCTTCCAGCAGATTAGCCAGCGTGCGCAGCGGAGATGCCACATGCTCGCGCAATGCGAAACAGAAGCCGAGCCACACTCCCACAATCAGCACCGTGAGCGTCCACTGCACTTTGGATGTGTAATCGCCCCACCACAGGATGATCATGCAGGTGATGACGGCCGGCGCGCCGGAGACCAGTGCCATCAGGAGAACGCGCTGTTCGTGGACCAGCTCGGGCTTACGGAGCTTCATGGGCCGGCGCAATCATAAACCGTAACGCTGCAAGCGCCGGTACAGCGCGCTACGGCTCAACCCCAGGGCGTTGGCGGCGTGGCTCACGTTCCCGCTGTAACGGGCCAGGGCTTTCTTGATCAGGAACGCTTCCACCTCTTCGATGCTCATGTCCTCCAGCCGCGGGCTGCCCTCGCGCGAGGACCGCAGAGCCAGGTCGGCCGGCTTGATTTGACTTTCCTGCGCCATCAAAACAGCACGCTCGATGACATGATTCAACTCGCGGACATTCCCTTGCCACGGATTGTCGAGGAGTAATTGCATGGCAGCGTGATCGAAACCGCTGATGCGTTTACGATACCTCTGGGAGTGCGTGGAAAGAAAGTGGGCGGCGAGCAGCGAGATGTCTTCGCGGCGCTCGCGTAGCGGGGGCAGATGGATCTCGATAGTATTCAGCCGGAACAAAAGATCCTGGCGAAACCGTCCGCCTTGCACCTCATCTTCCAGATTGGCATTGGTCGCCGAGATCACGCGCACATCCACGCGCTTGGTCTTGGATGATCCTACGCGCTCCATTTCGCCCACTTCCAGAACCCTCAGCATCTTGGCTTGCAGGTTTTGCGGCACGTTGGCGATCTCATCCAGGAACAGCGTTCCGCCGTCGGCCAGCTCGAAGCGCCCCACGCGATCGGCTTTGGCATCCGTGAATGCGCCTTTCACATGACCAAACAATTCGCTCTCGAACACGCCTTCCGCCAAACCTCCGGCGTTCACCGTAACCATCGGTTTTGAGCTGCGGGGAGAGATGGCATACAGCGTCTTCGCCACTACCTCTTTGCCAGTGCCGGGCTCGCCTGTGATCAAAACGTTCGCGTCCGACGGCCCTACACGCGAAATCATCTGCAGGACGGGCTGCATGGACGACGATTCGGCGATGAGCGAAGGGACCCCCTCAGCTCGTAGCAGCCGGTTCTCGGCTTCCAGACGCAGACCCCTGCGTATGGCGTTGCTCAGATCGATCTGCGTTTTTACGATGCTGAGCAAGCGTTCGTTTTCCCACGGCTTTTGGATGAAATCGCGCGCGCCGCGCCGCATGGCTTCTACAGCCAGCCCGACGGTGCCCCAAGCCGTCATCACGATGACCGGAAGAATAGAATCGATGGTCTGAATCCTCGACAGCAGATCCAGGCCCTCCTGCCCGGAAGTGGTGTCGCGGGTATAATTCAAATCCATCAGCACCACATCGAAGTCGCGCGTCTCGAGCGCGGAGATGATGCCCGCCGGAGAAGTCGCGGATTCAATCTGGTAACCCTCGCCCTTCAGCAGCAGGCGCAAGGCCTCGAGTACGTCAGCCTGGTCGTCCGCGATAAGAATGCGCGGGGCTGAATCAGCAAAAGATTTCATGGAAACGGTTCTTCAGTTCCTCAGTTCTTCGGTTCTTTGGTTCCTGGCTTCCGCAGTTGCCCAGGGAGACGAACCGAGGAACCGACGAACCGAAGAACTGATGAACCGTGGTGTCATTCGTATCTTAGCGCGATCATCGGGTCTACCCGCGTCGCGCGGCGCGCGGGAATGTAGCTGGCTGCGAATGCTACCGCTGCCAGCAGCATGGAAACCGAGGTCAATGTCAACGGGTCCCAAGGCTTTACGTCGAACAGCAGGCTGGCCATCACGCGAGTCAAAGCCAATGCCCCAGCGGCGCCCACCGCGAGTCCGATCAAAACTAGCGCCATGCCCTGCCGGACAATCAACTGCAGAACATCAGCGGCCCGCGCTCCCAACGCCATGCGGATTCCGATCTCGTGCGTGTATTGCGACACTGAATACGACATCACGCCGTAGATGCCGATGGAAGCGAGCAGCAGAGCTAATCCAGCGAAGGCGGCCAACAATAGCATGTTGAAACGCCGCGGAGCCACGGATTCTGATAGCACGTCCTGCATGGTCCGCACCTGGAACAGCGGCACTTCGGGATCCAGCGATCGCACGATTTGGCGCAGGTTGGAGACGATTGCCGCGGGATCCGACGAGGTGCGGACCGCGAGGTAGAACCCGTGTATCGATGAATCCTGCGGCATCTGTGGGATTGGCAGATAAACGCCTGGGCCGATGTCGGCAGCGATATTGTTCTGTTTCAGGTCGGCTACTACTCCGACCACTGTATGCCAGGTCCGCGTGGAATCGGCCGGCCCCCACTTGAATCTCTTTCCCAGGGCGTCCTGATTGGGCCAGTAGCGGCGCGCCATCGATTCGTTGATAACCGCAACAGGCGGACTCTTTTGGCTGTCGGACTCGGCAAACAAGCGTCCCCTCAGGAGTGAAATCCCCAGCGTGCGATGGAAGCTGGGCGTAACTCCGGCGAAGAATGCCGTAGTCAGCGATTTCTCGCCGGTGTCCGCTCGTCCCTCCGGCGTAATCACAATGTCCCACTGGCCCATCAAGGGCAGCCCAGTGGCTGCGGCGGCCGATTTTACATCCGGCAGCGACTGCGCGTGCTCCAGCAACACGTTGTAGAACGATTGCACTTGAACTTTGCTTTCGTATCTGGCTTCAGGCAAAGCAATGGACATCGTCAGCAAATGATCGGGATTAAAGCCAAGCGGTACGCCGCGCAGTTTCACAAAGCTTCGTAAGAGCAAACCCGCGCCTGCCAGCAATACCAGCGAGAGAGCCACTTCCGCCACCACCAAAACACTGCGTACACGGCTGCGGCGGAAAGCGGCGGCGCCACGGCTGCCTTCTTTCAGATCGGTATTGAGATTAGCTTTTGACACCTGCAGCGCAGGCGCCAATCCGAATAGCAAGCCCGTGAGAATTGAAATCGCAAATGTGAAAGCCAATACCGGCAGATTCAACTCGGCCTCCGCTAATCGCGGAACATCTCCGGGGCTGAACTGGATCATCAGTTGAGTCAGCCAATATGCAATCAGCAATCCCACGGCGCCTCCCACCAGGCCGAGCAGAAGGCTTTCGGTGAGCAACTGCCTCACCAGCCGGAGCCGTCCGGCGCCCAGCGCGGTCCGAATAGCTACTTCACGGCGCCGGCCAGCCGCCTTCGCGAGCAGCAGATTTGCAACGTTGGCGCATCCAATGAGCAGGACGAATCCAACCGCACCGAGTAGCACTAGCAGCAGAGTTTTGACATTTCCAACCGCCTGCTGATGTAGATCGGTCACAAAACCGTCGAGCGAAAACAGCTTTTGGATCGCCGGCGGATAAGTTTGATAAATGCGGCGGGAAATACGATCGATGTCGGCGCTAGCTTGCTGGACGCTCACTCCCGGCCTGCGCCTGGCTACCACCGAAATGTTGAAATTGTCGCCACGCCCCTCCGGGCCAACTCGATCGGGAGAAAAAGCAATGGGAACCCAGAATTCGGGCGCCGGGCCGCTCAATAAACCCTGCGTTGGAAATTCAAACTCTTTCGGCATCACGCCGATCACTTGGTGCGGCTTCTGGTCCAGCACCAGCGTCTTGCCGAGCACATTGGGATCGGAGCCGAAGCGGCGTTGCCAGGCCCCGTAGCTAAGTACGACTATATTGTCATGTCCGAACTGGTCCTCAGCGGTGGTGAACATACGCCCGCGCAGCGGCGAAATGCCGAGCAGCGGAAACAGATTGGCGGACACGGCTGCGCCGGACACGCGCTCGGAGCCAGTACGCGTGGTCAACGTGTAGCTATCGTTGTCAAAAGCGGCGGCGTTCTCGAGAGTCTGCGTTTGGTCGCGATAATCGATGTAATCCGGAGCTGAACACGGCAGTTGCGGGTAGGCAGTTGCGCCAGTGAGCCGCTGCCACACCATCACCAGCCGGTCGGGATGTTGATAGGGAAGCGGCCGGAGCAGCACAGCATTGACGACGCTGAAAATCGCGGTGTTCGCGCCAATCCCGAGCGCCAGCGCCAGGACGGCGATCATGGTGAAGCCGGGTTTCTTCAGAAGCATCCGGACGGCATAGCGTAGGTCCTGCATAGAAAAACTAGAAACGTCGCCGCAGATTGATGGTTCCGTTCACCGTCACGATGGTCAAATCGGGCCCACCGTGTCCGATCACGCCATCCGCGTGACGGCCGGCGTACTCATCATGCATGGCCAAAGGAAAATCGGTGTGGATGTGGCCATTCTTGGTCCCGGCGTGAACCTCCGCGGCTGCGCTCTGCGGCATTTCGAGCGTGATGCCTCCATTCACCGTTGAAAATTTCGAAGCGCTGTTGATTTTCCCTACCGACGCAATAATGGATCCATTCACGGTCTCGCCAAACGCTGCGCCGGCGGTGCTCAACCGCACGTTTCCGTTGACGGTGTGCGCTTCGGTGTCGGACTGCAGCGCCTTGGCTTCCACCTGGCCGTTCACGGTCCGGCCGACGAAGCGTACGCCTTTCGGCAGACGCACGGTGAAGTCGATATTCACGTCGTTGCTGATGGAATTCAGCGGACTGCTTGAGCCGGGCTGGCATTGGGTGGAACGGCCGTTCGCGGATGGGTACACCGCGCAGAACGTGATTCCGCCATTGTGCTCCACCACCTGCACTTCAATGCCGGCGGTGTCGTGAACTTGCCCGCTCTTGTAGGCCACCACTTCCACGTCGTTCCCCGTAGCCGGTTCGGCATGAATGCTGCCATTGATTCCCCGGATCTCCACCAGTTGTCCGGCCGGCACTTTCCCTTTCCAGTGGAAGGCGTCATTACCAGCGGGGCCAAACCAAGCGGCCAAAACTGTCAGCACGACGAACGTTGTCGAAAACATGTCAAATTTCCTTTCTAAAACGAACCGGCGTTCTCATTCGTACCTCAACGCGATCATCGGGTCCACTTTCGTGGCTTTTCGGGCGGGAATATAGCAGGCCGCGCCGGCCACCGCTGCAAGCAACAGCGGCAATCCCGCGAAGGTCAACGGATCTGTAGCGCTAACTCCGTACAGCAAGGTCGCAAGAGCGCGCGTGGCGGCGAAGGAAGCCACCAAACCCACGCCGATGCCGGCGAATACCGGAGCGGAACCCTGCCGCACAATCATGAGCACGGCATCATTCGGCCGCGCGCCCAATGCCATGCGGATTCCAATCTCATGGCCGCGCTGTCCCACGATGTACGAGATCACTCCGTAGATTCCGATCGCGGCCAGCAACACAGCCAAGCCGGCGAAAATCGTAAGCAATGCCGTTGAGAAACGCGTGCGCGCCAGCGAGTCGCTCAGCATTTCTTCCATGCTGGATGGATTGAAGATTGGAAGGCTGCCGTCCAAGGCCTGCACATCGCGGCGCGCGGCCGCGAGTACGCTGAGCGGATCACCGGCGGCGGTTCGCATAACGATAGACAGGCCCGGAGCAGGCGCCTGCAATGCCGAATAGTAGATGGTGGGGGCGGGCGCCTCATTTTGACTATTGGCTTTCGTTCCGCTCACCACGCCAACGATGGTAAAAGCTTCCGAGCCTGCGCCATTGAAGCCCTTGCTCAACTGTTTTCCGAGCGGCTCTTCATTCGGGAAGAATTGTTTCACGAATGGCTCATCCACCACCGCTACTTTCGGCACATTGAATCCGTCCCGGTCAGAAATTGCGCGTCCCTTCAGCACCCGAATTCGCATGGCCTGAAAGTATCCCGCGCTGGCGCGCCGGAAGGCCACATCGGGGGTGGTGGACGTCCACTTACGTCCGACAATATCGAACGACCCGCCGCTGCTCGATCCGCTGAACGGAAGAGCGTACACGGCCCCGGCTGCCGTCACTCCAGGCAAAGCCGCCAGCCTGGCAAGCAATTGATCTTCGAAGGCTGCGATCTTGGACGGCTGAGGATAGTCCACTGTGGGCAGACTAATCTGGAATGTTGCCACGTGCTGGGGATCGAAGCCTGGGTCGGCTTGCTGAAGCCGCACAAAGCTGCGAATCAGAAGGCCGGCCGAAATCAGCAATGTGAGCGACAGAGCCACTTCAGCGGCCACTAACACGGATCGTAAACGCTGCTTGCCGGCGCTTCCCGAGGTTCCGCGCGAGGTCTCTTTCAAGGACTCATTCAAATCGGCGTGAGACGCCGTGATGGCTGGCGCGAGGCCAAAAATCAGCGTCGCGAGCAGGGAGACGAAAAGCGTGAAACCGCCCACGAACACGTTCGCCGCCACGTGCTGGCCTCTTAGCAGGTTGATGGGCCCGTAGCGCTCGAAAGCCCACAGCACCCATACCGAGGCCATAAGACCTAAACCGCCCGCGGCGATGGCAAGCACCCCGCTTTCTACCAGAAGTTGGCGGATGATTCGTAGACGTCTGGCGCCCAATGCGATCCGGATGGTGATTTCCTTCTGACGCCCTGCCGCCCGCGCCAGCATCAGGTTCGCCACATTAGCGCAGCCAATCAGAAGCACCAGCGCAACGGCGCCCAGCAGCACCAGCAATGGAGTTCGAATCGGTCCGGAGACTTTATCCGCGAGAGGATCAGCGGAAAGCGACCAACCCTTCGGATACCAGTCCGCTCTCTGCCCGGTCATTTGCGCCGTGACGCGTTGGAGATCGGCCGTGGCTTGGGAAGCAGTGACGCTGGGTTTGAGCCGCGCGATCACATCCAGAAACTGGTGGCCGCGCGCATTCGGGGCGACTTCTTCAGGGGAAAAAGCTAGTGGTGTCCAGAGGTCCGCGCCGCTCAAGAAAGCCAGCATCGGCCGCGTCACGCCAACTACCGTGTAGCTTTCACTATCGAGCTGGATTTGTTTGCCGAGCAGTTGGGGATCCGCGCCAAAATGGCTGCGCCAGAACGGCTCGCTCAGGATTACTGATCTGTGACGGCCCCATTGTTCCTCTTCGGAAGTAAACGCGCGGCCCCGAATGGGTGGTACTTCCAGCAGGGAAAACAAGCTGGGGGAGACACGCATGCCCCGCACGCGCTCCGGCTGCCGGTCACCAGTGAGAGTGAACCGGCCGCGGGTGATAGCGGCCATGTCTGAGAACGCTTTGCTTTGTGCGCGATAATCCAGGAAATCGAGTGTCGACGATTGGGATTTGAACAGCTCGAACATCGGCATGGTTTTGGCGATATCCACTAACTGCTCAGGATGGGGAAACGGAAGCGGATGCAGCAGCACCGCGTCGACAGCCGAAAAGATCGCAGTATTCGCGGCGATACCGAGCGCGAGCGTCAGTACCGCGACGATGGTGAAGCCAGGACTCTTGATTAAAGTCCGAAGGGCGTATTGAAGATCGCGAAACATCGTTTCTCGTTTCTAGTTCCTGGTTTCTAGTTTCTGGTTCCTGAGCTCGCCGGGGTGCGGGGAACCAGCGCGAGCAACGCGACAATGCTGAATGTAGGATCCCTCCAGACGCTGTCCATAATCGCGGTAGTGGTGCAACTTCGCTGCCAATCACAACTTATGACTGGTCAGTTAGTTACAGGCGGGACCTGTTCGGTTGTGGGACGGGTGACGACGGAAACGCACAGGGGAAACCGTTTCTGGTTTCTGGTTCATGGTTTCTGGTTTGCCTCGGTAGCTAGAACCAGAAACTAGAAACCAGAAACTAGGAACTGGTATCCGTGATCCAACCATCCACGATGTTAATAACCCGGTTGCCGTACTCTGCGTTCCTCTCATTGTGGGTTACCTGGACAATGGTGGTGCCGCCTTCGTTCAGTTTTTTGAAGAGATCCATGATCTCTTTGCCTTGGCTGGAATGCAGGTTGCCGGTGGGTTCGTCGGCCAGAATGATTTTCGGGCTGGCTACAATGGCGCGCGCGATGGCCACCAGTTGCTGTTGGCCGCCGGAGAGCTGATTGGGATACAGATCCTTTTTGCCGACGATCTGGAAGCGGTCCAGAACGTCGCAGACGATGCTGTCTCGTTCACCCTTTTTGATGTTGCGATAGGAGAGCGGAATGTCGAGGTTTTCGTAGACGGTGAGCGAATCCAGCAGATGATAGCTCTGAAATACGAAGCCGAAATATTTCTTGTACAGCTCCATGCGGTCTTTCTTGTTGAGCTTGTGGATGGCATGCTCTATCAGGTAATATTCGCCGGTCCAGGAGCTGTCGTGCATCCCGAGTAAGTGCAGCAGCGTGGATTTGCCCGCCCCGGAAGGTCCCATGATGGAGACAAATTCGCCTTCCTTGATTTCGGCGTTGATGCGGCGGAGTACAAAAGTCTTGGTCGGCCCGTGCTCGAAATATTTCTCGACGTTCCGAAGAGTGAGGATCGGTGAACTCATAGTGTATGTTTCAATTGTGACAGCTATTCATATCGCAAAGCCACCATCGGATCAACCGAAGTCGCGCGGCGCGCGGGAACATAGGTAGCTGCTAGAGCAACCAGGATGAGCAGTACAGAAACCGCCGCGAAGGTGGCTGCGTCCGTCGGCTTCACGTCGAAGAGCAGGTTCTGCAGCACACGCGTAACGCCGATCGCGCCGGCCAAGCCAACCGCCACGCCTGTAAAAACCAGGAGTGCGCTTTTCAACATCACGGAACGGAAAATGTCGCTGCGCTGTGCTCCCAGTGCTACGCGAATTCCGATTTCGCGCGTGCGCTGCGCCACAGAATAAGCCATCACGCCGTAGATCCCGAGGCTGGCTAACAATAGCGCGATAGCTGAGAACGCCCCGAGCATGCGGGAATAAAAACGCGGCTGCGCGGTGGTCGCGCTGACAAGTTCGCCCATAGGCGCCATCAATTGAATGGGCTGATTCGGATCCACTTCGCGAAACCGGCTGCGCATCAGACTGGGCAGAGAGGAGGGATTTCCACCACGCACGATGTAAGCCATGTGGAACAGGAAAAAAGGCCGGATGACTTGCGTCATCGGCTGGTAGACTGCAGCGACCGGTGTCTTCTCAGCCAGATTCTGCTGCTTCACGTCGTCTACCACGCCGACCACCGTGAGCCAATCCTGCGGCTTGGGATGATCTTCCAGCGTGACTCGTTTGCCGATTGGATTTCGATCGCCCCAAGCCCGGCGGGCGACGGACTCGGAAACGATGGCGACGCCGGGAGAGCCTTCGGTGTCACCATTGTCGAAGGAGCGGCCGCGCAGGAGCCGTATTCCCATGGCTCGGAAGTAGTCTGGAGTTACGCCCGGCTTGCTGACCTGGAGATGGGCCGCGGGGTAAGAATCGGCTTTCGTGTAGAAGTCGCCGCGAGCGAGAGCGTTGTCGAAAGGAAGCCAGTCTATGGCGCCGGCCGAGTTCACGCCGGGGAGTGCCGATAGCTTGTCGAGCACCTGTTTATGATACGCAACCAGTTGTTCAGCGCTCTGCTCTTCGTTGAACGGAAGATCGACAGTCAAAACAAACGTACTCTCCGGGTTGAAGCCGGGATTCACGGAGCGCAAACGGACGAAGCTTTTGATCATCAGTCCGGCGCCGATCAGCAACACCAGCGATAGCGCAATTTCACTCGCCACCAAGACGCTACGTAGCTCTTGCGCGCCCGTGATCCGTCGATCGTCCTGCTTGAGCGAACCTGCCAGCCGCGCTTTCGAGAGTTGCAGGGCAGGAGCAATTCCGAAAATCAAGCTCGTTGCGAGCGAGAGTAGAAACGCGAACAGCAGAACCTGGCTGTCGATTCCGACCTCGCCGAGCCGGGGAATCATTCCGTCCGGCACCAGATTCACCAGCAGGGGGACACCCCAGAACGCAATCAACAACCCGAGTGCGCCGCCGCAGAGGGCCAGCAGGGAACTTTCGGTCAGCAGTTGCCGGATCAATCGGGCGCGGCTGGCTCCGAGCGAGGCCCGCACAGCCACTTCCTGACGCCGCGCGGCGCCGCGCGCCAGCAGCAGATTCGCGACATTGGCGCAGGCGATCAGCAGAATGAAACCGACGGCGCCGAGCAACACATAGAGCGAAGGCCGGATTTTCCCCACCAGGGATTCGTGCAGCGACACAACGCCCGCGCTTTCCGCCGCGTGCGGTTCCTTAGGTTGTAATCGCTGTGCGATGGCTTTGGTTTCCGCCCGCGCCTGATCGATAGAAACACCCGCGTTGAGTCGGCCGATAACTGAATATGACCAACCTGCTCCAGGCTGGGGATTGACCACCAGCGGCGTCCAGACTTCGGCATCGGCTGGAAACGCGAATCCCGCCGACATCACGCCAAGGATGGTGCGGGGTGTACCGTCCAGTTTAACGATCTTGCCAAGAATGGACTGGTCGGCGTTAAAGTGAGTGCGCCATAGCTTATCGCTGAGCACTGCTACGCTTTCCAGGTCGTCACCCTTGCGGAACGTGCGGCCGAGCGAAGCGTTCACGCCCAGGGCCGGCCAAAATCCAGTGGTGACTGCTTGGCCGTGTACAGGAATCGGCTCACCAAATCCAGTCAGGCTGCTAGCGCCTCCGCTGATCGCGCTGAGATTTTCGAACGCCGCGCTCTGTTTTTCGAATTCCACGAAGCTACGGTCGTCCATCGCGACGGAGTCCCCGAAGCGCGCCGTGTAGATCTGGCAAATCTGTTCCGGATGCGGGAACGGCAACGGATGCAGCAGCACCGAGTTCACCACCGTGAAGATGGCGGAGTTCGCTCCGATTCCGAGCGCGAGGGCGAGCAGTGCGATGGCAGTAAAGGCCGGAGTTTTCCAGAGAGTTCGAATGGCAAATCGAACATCTTGAGCAAGAGCGTTCATGACGGGACACACCTCCAGCGCTTAGTTGCGCGCGGCTCAGTCACAGCTTACTGATTCAGGATATAGGCGATACGCGAAAGAACTTCGTTCTCGATCTGGAGCGGACAAGAATTCACGCTGACGGCGTTTTGCATCTGGACTGAATCCATCGCATCCGCTGGAAATCTCAAAGACGCCATCTTCGAGAATCCCAGCATCACCAAGGCAATCAAGAATACTGCTAAAAAATCGACGTTCCGGCCAGACATTACGCTACTCCCACGCTCTCTTCCACAATCCTTCCGTCAAAGAGGCGGATGGTACGATCGGCATACCGGGCATACCGGGGATCGTGGGTTACCATGCAAATGGTTGCGCCGCCGCGATGCAGTTCGCGCAGCAATTCCATAACAGCTTCGCCATTGGTGGAATCCAAGTTTCCAGTCGGCTCGTCCGCCAGCAGGATGGAAGGATCGCCCGCCAACGCTCGCGCCACCGCGACGCGCTGCTGCTGACCTCCCGATAGCTGGGACGGATAATGCTTGATGCGATGCGACATGCCCACGCGCTCCAGCGCATCGTGAACGCGCTTCTTGCGCTCGGCCGACGGCATTCCGCGATAGGTGAGCGGCAGTTCGACGTTTTCGTAGACCGTCAAGTCGCCGATCAGATTGAACGCCTGGAAAATGAACCCGATTTCGCGATTGCGGATGCGGGCGCGCTCGGAGAGCTTCAAGCCCTGCACCTGCTTGCCATTCAACACGTACGACCCATCGCTGGGTGAATCCAGCAATCCCAAAATGGCGAGCAGCGTAGATTTGCCGCAGCCCGAGGGTCCCGCGATGGAGAGATACTCGCCCTTCTTGATGTGCAGATGAATGCCGGCGAGGGCATGCGTCTCCACCTCGTCGGTGACAAATACTTTCGTCACTGCATCCAAGCTAATTAAAGCATCTGGGTCGTTTGCCATGAATTGATCCCTTTCCTTAATTCAGCCGGATGCGATTATAGGCATCCTGAGCCGACATATCAGACAATACTACCTGATCTCCCACTTTCAATCCAGCCATGACTTGGATCGTGTTCACGGAGCTGACTCCCAATGTTACGGGAACACGCGTTGCTTCTTTACCATCCGCGTCTAGCTTGAACAACGTGATCTTGGCGTTCGGCTGGCCAATCACTGGCCGTCCCACGTAAACGACGTCAGCCAGACGCTCAATTGTTATATTTCCATCCACACTCAAATCGGGACGCATGCCGTCCGCATGTCCCTCCAGTTTGACGTCGACATCCACCGTTCCGTTGGTAGAAGCGGGATCAATTCGCGTCACATGGCCAGGAATAATTCCGTTGCGTGTGTCGATCTGCGCCACTTGCCCGATCGCGACGTCTTTAGCTTGCGTTTCGGGGATCTTGAGAGTAGCCTTCAGCCGGTTGGGCTGTGCGATTTTCGCTAGGATGGTCCCCGGCTGAACGCGCATGCCTTGTTCCAGCGGCAACGCGGTGGTGCCCAACTGTTGCAGCGTGCCTTCGACACCGGCGCGGATGGTTAGCTCGGCAACCTGTTCCTTCTTGAGTTTGTATTTCTCGTTCAAGTTCGCAATCGCCACTCTCTGGTTTTCGAGCTGCGCCTTGACCGATTCATTATTGATATCCAACTGCTTCTTCGAAAGGGTGTAGCGATTTTTCAAATCTTGCCATTTTGCCGCTGAGAGTTTGGCGTCGATATCCGACTTCAAGTCCAGCTTATTGAGCTGCTTGTCGCGGTCCGCCTGCAACTCGGCCTGATTCATATCCGACTGAACCTGCTCGGTAATCGCCTCTTGTGCCAGACGCGCTGTTTCGAGCGTCACCTTCAAATTGTCGTACACGGCCTGCGCTTGTTTGATCTGCGCATCCAGATCCGCCACGTCCTGCTCCATCTGCGGATTCTTGAGGATCATGATCACGTCGTTGGGGTGGAGCTTGGCGCCAGGGAGAAAGTTGAGTTTGTCCACGCGGCTCTCGAACTGAGCGGGAATCCAGTTGTACTCTTCAACCACTAGCGTGCCTAAACCGCGCACTTCGCGCAGCATTGGGCCGCGCTTGACGCTGTCAATCCAGACCGTGGCCCGATCCACCGAGGGGGCAGCCGGCTTCAGGCGGGAAAGACCCCATGTTATCAATGGGATCGCCGCTACGATCACGGCGATCAGCGCGATTCTCTTAATCAGCTTCTTACGTGCGACTTCTTTACCGCGAGGGACGTCCATGGAGTTTCTCCCAATACTGGTGGGCAACTACCCTGCCAATACCAATCTTACTGAAAAATAAGGGCTAAAAGCTTGTCTAAGCTGGCCATCTGTCCGTTTGTGGGATGTCTGTGTACGCGCTGGGACATGAATCGATTTAAGCAAAACGAACCCAACGGGCAGTTAGGCTCCAGCCTCAACTTCAATATTACACCTACGTCAACAAATCGGGCATCTCTGGCCGCAGCGGTGGCGCCTTGAGATTGGCTGCGGCTGGTGTTTCGATCGGATTGGTCAGAGTTTTCAAAATTCCGGGCTGAAACAAGTAAAACCGGATTCTGCAGACGTAACAGCGCTGCGGATGAACCCCTAGCTTTCGGAGAATCCAATCTTTACGCAGCCGGAGCGCCGAACTCCGAAAGGACTGGCAACCGCAACGTGGACAAGAATAGATGACGTGAACTCGCATGGGGAAGGTCCCGGCGCAGAGAGCAATCTGTTTGCCGCCCTGAATTATAAACCGGCAAGCGATTGGAAACAAGTGCTTTCTTTCGGTGCTTTCTTTCGGTGTGAGGAGCTTCGGAAGCGATGCGTATTCTATCTTTCAGGATAGTGATGGTAACCCGTTGGATAGAACCTCCTGTTCCCTTCTCCTCCCGTCGATTGATACACAAATGGAGGCCTGAGATCGCTCCTTGGATTGGAGTCTGCTATTCTGCTGTTTGGACGGCTCACAGCCGAGCCGCCACACTCCAGACCTCGTGAAATGGCGTTCCGGATACTGATTCCCTGGAGCAATTCGGATAGGATGCAAATTGGGCTGGTAAAGCAGGAGTATCGGATAAGGCCTCGGTCGTTCGTCTTTTCGGTGGGATTCCACTGCCTGGTAGTCGCAGCGCTCTTCCTGATTCCGGCTTATACGAACTCCGAGCCCCAAAGGCCCATTTACGACGAGCTGGTTCATCCGGAGGCGCACAAGATCATTTGGTATGACTTTCGCAAGCCGCTTCCCGATGTGGATGCCGCCAAGCGAGTAGGCACATTCCCGAAGCCGCGCGGCAGGGAACTATCGCGGGAAGCGATCATTGCAACGTCTCCGCAAGCGAAGTCTTCCAAGCAATTCATTTGGCAACCGGTACCTAAGATCGAGATTCGCCACGACGTGCCTGCGCCGAACGTGGTGGCCCGGATGAACACGGCGGTTGTAGCGCCGCCCCCGGAGCCGAAAAAAGAAGTGCGGCCGGAGATTGAGGCGCCGCGCGCACCTGAACTCAACACCTCGCCACAAAATCCGAATGGCGATTTGAAGCGCGCGCTGGAGGCCAATCAAGCCATCGCGATTCCCAAACCCCGCAAAGCTTTTGTGCCTCCGCCTCCCCAGCCCGCTCGGCAGGCTCGGTTGACTGTTCCGGTCCAGCCGGCGGATGTCGCTCTTCCCGACGCGTCTATCGTAGGCAGTCCGAATATCCGGAACTCTTTGCCGGCGGGCATCGGCGCGCCGTCGTTTTCGCAAGGCGCCGCGCCGCCTCCCAATGGCCCTCCGGGGCCCACCAACAGCGCCGGCGACGCTAAGGCGGATATTGCCGTAGCCAGTCTGCATCCTTCCAACGGTCCCGTGCCGGAGGGAACGCGTGGCGGGCAGTTCTCTAAGGCTCCTACCCTAGGTGAGCCAGCCACTGGGGAAGTGACCGGGGCGGGTTTGACAGTGCCGAACCTCACGATAAAGGAGGATCGGAGTAAGCCTGCGCCGCCTCCACAGCTTTGGAAGGCCACAATGTATGCGGACAAGATTCGAAGCATGCCGGTGTCGACGTTATCGGTTCCTTTGCGCGCGGGCTCCCGTACTGTTCCAAGAGCCATCGATGCCCGCTTCCAAGGGCGCGATGTCTATACGATGGTAATCCCGATTGAGAATCTTCCAAGATACTCGGGCGATTGGATTCTTTGGTTCGCCGAGCGGGATCAAAAGCCCGGGGACCGTCCGTCCTTGCGGTCTCCCATCCCCTTTCGGAAGGTGGAGCCTCTGGAAGAGCCGCTGGCCGGTACCCGCACGGAGTTTCGCGTCCAGATTGCGGCCCTCATAAGAAAGGACGGCAAGATTGAGGGCATATCGCTGCTTCGCAACGTCGCACCCGCACTGGATCAAGCGGTAATGCGGGATGTCGCAGCCTGGGAATTCAAGCCCGCCATGCGCGATGGAGCACCAGTGGATGTAGATGTCGTTATCGAGATTCCCTTCAGCCTACCGCCGGAGATCGCCCGGCGTGTTAGCACTGACGAGAAGCCTACAACCACGCCGCATGGAGTGGGACGTTAGAACTCACCAAGTAGCATCGCTAGCTTAGAACCCCGTTAGCTTAGAACCTCGTCACTTTAGAACCCCTCGTACCGGTACTGAAATTCGCGTAGCACTACTTAAGTTTGATATCTACGTACCTAGTTTGTAGTCTACCTTGCAGAAAGCGAGGAACGCAGATGCGTTTGTTCTGGACTACTATAGCCGTGTTGTTTTTGGCCATTGCGGCCGAAGCCAATCCGGTCGAATTCGATACGCAGTCATACAACTTTGCACTGATGGGAGGCGGAGGCGGCCTTTCGGGCGTGCTGGATTCCGACCTTAGTGTCGAATCTTTTTGCGACAACTTTAATAATCATATCGACGTTCCGCATACGGGTTATTCCGCCTTTCTGTCAACGCTAACGAACGGTTCAGACCTTAGTCATACACGGTTCGGATCCAACTCGAGCTGGCAGACGGTTACCATTAACGACGGCGACTCCAACGATGCCACAGACGCAGCGATCATCAATGGCGCGAATGCGCTGGCGCGATATCAGATGGCAGCTTTTCTGGTTTCTGAATATCAAACTAACCAAGGCAGCAACGCCACCAACAATGGCATTCAGGGAGCCATTTGGGACATTCTCGATCCGTCCAGTTCCCCGGCAGCGCCCACGTTAGCGGATGCATCCGAAGCTTTGGAACAGGCGGCGGAATGGTACGCCAACCCAAACGCAAACAAATCGCTTCTCGCCGACTTCCTGATCGTGAGCGATTCGACCATGACTTCGAACGGAATCGGGAATCCTTTAGCGGGCGGATTCCAGGAACAGCTCGTCATGCTGAACCCGGCGCCCGAGCCGCGCACCTTAGCGTGGAATCTGGTGGGTTCGTTGTGCGTGGTTGGCTGGCAGCGTCGTCGGCTGCGGTTGTTACGAAATTGTGAATGGCATGAAGGCTGAAATGCTAACGTTGCTCGAAAGCAGGGGTACCGAAGTGATTGTTTCCAGGGGACCTATCCAACTGTTGCACCCCAGGTACCGGTACCTGCAGCGGGTGACCGTACTAGTACGCACTAGACCGAATTCACCTGGTTTTAGGTGTCTTTCAAGTGCCAAATAGAGTAAGCTAAAGCTCTACGACTTAGGCATAACCCAGAGTGGACCTGAGTCGGCGTCCGAGGGACCAAGAAGGTATTCTCTCTACCACGCCAGGAGACCGAGGCTGGAGGAGTAGTTCTTGTATCTTATACTGACACTAGGCGCCCTATCTGTTCTGATGGCCTTGATTCTGACGCCCGTCGTCCGCGACGGTGTTGGCAGGTTTGGCTTTCTTGACCATCCCGATGGAGTACGCAAAAAGCACGCGACGCCGGTACCGCGAGTAGGTGGTATTGCTATCGCATTGGCCTACGTAGGTACGTTCGCGATCGCATTCCTACTGCCCTTCAGCTACACACTAGTAATGCGCAGGGCGCTTCCCAGCATCCTGCAATTGGCGATGGTCGCGTCCGTGGTATTCCTTACCGGTGTTCTGGACGATTTGGTGGGATTGAGCGCGTGGCAGAAGCTCATGGGAATCGGCGGAGCTGGCGTGCTTGCATACTTCGCGGGCATCCGGGTCGACATTCACTTACTGAACTTCCTTCCGAACTGGCAGTGGCTGGGCTTCGTGATTACGGTGGTCTGGCTGATTGGCTGCACGAACGCATTCAACCTCATCGACGGGATGGACGGTTTGGCGGCCGGTGTGGGCCTGGTAGCGACATTGGCAATGTTGATCGCCGCGTTGACGCAAGGCAATATGCCTCTGGCCCTTGCCACCATGCCGCTAGCGGGATGCTTGCTCGGATTCCTGCGTTACAATTTCAACCCGGCTTCCGTTTTTCTGGGCGATAGCGGCAGTCTGCTGATCGGTTTTCTGCTGGGATGCTACGGCGCGCTGTGGAGCGAGAAATCCGTCACATTGATAGCGCTGACGGTCCCGCTGCTGGCGCTTTCCATCCCCTTACTGGACGTTATTCTTTCGGTGTTGCGGCGGTATTTGCGGAACCGGCCGATTTTTGCGCCGGACCGCGGCCATATCCACCACAAGCTCTTGGAACGCGGCTTCAGTCACAAAACCGCCGTGCTCACTATTTATGGATTCTGCAGCGTAGTGGCAATCCTTTCCTTGCTGATGAGTGCATTTCACAGCCGATTCACCGGGCTCGTCGTGATCGCGTTTTGCGCCATGGCATGGTTTGGAATCCGACACTTGGAATATGGCGAGTTTGCCATGGCCGGCCGGATGTTTCTACAGGGACGGTTCCGGCACATCATCGATTCCGAGACCAAGTTGCTGGACTTTGAAAAAGCCTTGACGCAAGCGGCTAATCTGGATGACTGCTGGAAGGAACTGGTGACCTGGAGCCGTGAGTTCGGATTCCAAGGGATTCAAATGACCGTGAATGGGATGGTGCTGGAAGATTTTGGAACGCACGACGCCAAAGGCGTCTGGGAATTGAGGATTCCGCTTCCCGACGCACAATGCATCACTTTCTTCCGCAGCTTGGAATCTCCGGTTGGCCCGCTCATTTTGAGCGCGCTGGTCACTTCCGTGCAACGGGGCCTACAGGGTGCTCTCAACAAGGCTGCTGTCAGGGAGCCGGAAGTGGTTCGAATTCCAGCCGCCGCCGAGCTTTACTATACGGCACGCGCAACTGTGGGCGGCAGCAAGGTCGCTCAGTAAGATTCACGCATTCAGCCAGCGCCGAATGAAGGGTCTGTTATCATCGCAGCTTGACTGAGCCCCACCTCGTGCCGCAAGTTGTGATCGTTGTACCTTGCTACAATGAGGCCCTTCGACTGCCGGTCGTTCAATTTCAAGAGTTCCTCGGCAAATCTCGAGTCCGATTCGTCTTCGTTGATGACGGAAGCCGCGACAACACCATAGAACGGCTTGAGGAGTTGCGCCGCGGGAATGAAGATCGAGTGACCGTGCTGCAGTCCCCGCGCAATCAAGGCAAGGCCGCTGCGGTTCGCCAAGGCGTGACCTTCGCGCTCGAGCACGGCGCGGGCCAGGTTGATAATCAGGTTGAAGATTATGTTGGCTATTGGGATGCCGACCTCGCGACGCCGCTGGACGCCATTCCTCAGTTTATGTCCGTGTTTCGAGGAAAGCCCGGCCTGGATATGGTATTCGGTTCGCGCGTCAAGCTGCTGGGCCGCCACGTGGAACGGCGGGCTAGCCGCCACTATCTTGGTAGAGTGTTCGCCACGGTGGTTTCCATTATGCTGCGACTCCCGATCTACGATACGCAGTGCGGTGCAAAAATCTTCCGCGTCTCGCCAGAAACCCGGGATCTGTGGGCTGAGCCGTTTCGTACAAAATGGATTTTTGATGTCGAGCTTCTGGCCCGTTACATACGCCGCGTTGGATCTTCCGATTCAGCGGCGCAGCGGATCTATGAGTTTCCTCTGGACGCCTGGCAGGATGTGGGCGGCTCTAAAGTCAAGGCGTTGGATTTTCTGATCGCCTTTCGCGACGTGCTTCGCATTTACTGGAAGTACATGCGTACTATTTGACAGGCTGCGTCAGAAATGCATCGATCGCCGCGGAGATGCGCTCGCTGGCGCGTCCGTCGCCGTACGGGTTGTGGGTGCGCGCCATCTGATCGTACGCGGCCCGGTCCTCAAGCAAGGCCGTAGCTTCCGTTACGATGCGTGCTTCGTCGGTTCCCACCAGCTTCACGGTTCCGGCGATGACTGCTTCGGGCCGTTCGGTCTTCTCGCGCAGCACCAGGATTGGCTTGCCCAGAGACGGCCCCTCCTCCTGAATTCCGCCCGAATCGGTGATCAGCAGATACGCCCGGCGCATCAGATCGACGAACGGTACATAACTCTGCGGCTCAATCAGCCGCACGTTGGGATGGCCTTCCAGATAGCGATGGACCGGATCCTGCACGTTCGGATTGGGATGTACCGGATAAACCAGTTGAACATCGCTGCGATCCGCGATCCGCGCCAAGGCCCGGCAGATTCGTTCAAATCCTTCTCCGAAGCTCTCGCGCCGGTGCGCGGTCACTACGATTAGTTTCTTAGCGGGGTCGAGCTGGGGCCACTCGCGGCCCTGCAATTTGTGCTGCTCAAGGCCATCCCGAACATAAAGAACCGCGTCGATACCGGTGTTGCCGGTAACGCTGATCGAATCCGGGGAAATTCCTTCACTCCGCAAGTTCCCGGCAGCCTGCTCGGTCGCGGCGAAATGCAGGCTGGTGATTTTGGATGTGAGCACCCGGTTCATCTCTTCCGGGAAAGGCTGCAGCAGGTCGCCCGTGCGCAACCCGGCTTCCACGTGCGCCACCGGAACGTGGGAATAGAAACCTGCCAGCGCTCCACACAGCGTGGTGGTGGTATCGCCCTGCACGATCACCATTGCGGGCCGCTCGTCAACCAGCACTTTCTCAAGCGCCGCCAATATCCTGGACGTGGATTGGAACAGCGTTTGACCGGGCAGCATGAGATCCAGATCGTGATCCGGCTTCACGTCAAACGCTTCCAGCACCTGATCCAGCATCTGGCGGTGCTGGGCCGTGACGCACACTTTCACATCAAATTTTGAAGGATCTTCGCGGAGCTTGCGAACCACCGGGCAGAGCTTGATCGCTTCCGGCCGGGTACCGAAAATAAATAGCAGTTTGTGCATTAATTTGACGCCGATGGTTCATCGGCTACCGGACCTGATTCAATTCGCGCGCGCGGTGGTCGTAGTTCCTGGCGTAATAAGTTTGGTAGTCGCCCGACTTCACATCCCGCACCCACTGGCCGTGCGCACGATACCACTCCACGGTGGCTTTTAGGCCGCGCTCGAAATCCATTTGCGGGCTCCAGCCGGTTTCCTTCGCGAGCTTCGCGCTGGACAATGCATAGCGCCGGTCGTGCCCCGGGCGATCCGTGACGGTGGTCATCAAACTGGTGGGCTTGCCCGTGATTTCGAGAATCTGTTCGATCGCCCATCGGTTCGTTACCGACCGGTTACCGCCGATGTTATAGATCTCGCCGTCCCGGCCTTTCTGAAGAATCTCGAACAGTGCGCGGCAATGATCCTCCACATAGAGCCAATCCCGTACCTGCATCCCATCTCCGTAAACCGGCAGCGGCTTGTCCTCCAACGCGTTCGAGATCATCAAAGGAATTAATTTTTCGGGAAACTGGTACGGACCATAGTTGTTGGAGGCGCGCGTCACCATTACCGGCAGCTTGTAGGTTTTGAAATAGGCGAGCGCCAACAAATCCGATCCGGCTTTCGATGCCGAATAGGGGCTGCTGGGTTGGAGCGGGAAGTTTTCATCGGCTTCGAGCGGTGCGTTGAGACTTCCGTAGACTTCATCGGTGGAGACATGAATGAAGCGGGCCACCGCTCTCGCTCGCATGCTTTCCAGCAGATTGAAGGTACCGCGCAGGTTGGTTTCGAACACCGGTTCTGGCGAGAATATGCTTCGATCCACGTGCGATTCGGCCGCGAAGTGAACTACCGCGTCCGGCGCGGTTTCTTCAAAAATTTGGCGCAGTCCGTCTAGATCGCAGATATCAGCCTTCTGAAACCGGTAGCGCGGGTTGTCGGCCACCGTCGCCAGATTTTCCAGGTTCCCGGCGTAGGTGAGCTTATCAATATTGACGACCTCAGTCGAAGCGTCTTGGAGCGCGAGGCGGATAAAACAAGAGCCGATGAATCCGGCGCCTCCGGTGACCAGGATTTTCATTCAGCCTTTATTGTATGAGTTGTCGGGATCGAGCCGCATCTCTCCTGCTGCCAAGCCGCAGAAATGAGCAGCGATGTGGGACGCTTTCCTACGGCACGCTCCAATAGATATTTGGGGTAGACAATCAGAACGGTGGCAAGGATCTTGCTCCATTCCGAGTAAAACAGTTTTCGCGAACTGGGATCTTTCCACCAATCATCCGGATGGTACTGGGGATCGGGCGCCGGTATCGCGATGAATTGGATGCCCGGGCAGAAAAGCCGGAAAACAATGCCGGCCCTGCGCGAATGGTACGCGGTGGTTACCAGAAGTACCCGCTTCACGCCGCGCCGCGCTAGCTCCGGGCGAAGCACCATCGCTTCCTCGATGGTAGACCGCGAATTGTGGCCGAAGCTCTCGAATAGCCGCGGCGGATAGCCCTTTTTGACGAGGAATTCGATAGCCAGTTCGCCATCCATGCGTCCCTGATAGGGAGTGCCGCTCATGAGCGCCAGAGGCGCATAACCTTGGACGGCCAAGTCGGCGCCCTTCACCACGCGCGGCCCCCAGAAGTCGCCGGCCAGAACCAGAATAAGATCTGCGGAGCGGGGTTGCTCAGATGAAATAAGATAGGCGCCCAGAAAATTCAATACGGCTTGCCATTGGATCGCGAGCGCCACTGCCAGAAGGATGATTAGGGTGACGAAAGAGCGAAAGGACCAAAGACGCCGAGCCCACCGCACCGGAAGAATATGAGCGTCGATGAACCCATCATATCGTGTCGAGCCTCCCATAATGCGGAAGAGGCGTTGTCCAACAGCGCAGGCTCTCAGCCCAAGGTCGCAGCCGCAATTCGCGGGCGGTTTACGGATGTAATTTTGCGCGTCCACAATGTTATAGTGCGAGTTGAACGCGTTGCAATGAAGTTTTTGGCCCGAATATTTGTGTCCGCGACCGCTTTGATCGCCGCGTCCGGCGCGTGTGCAGCTACCTTTGAGCAATTGGCCGCGCAGGCCAACGCCGCGCGGGAGGCCGACAGAATCCCGCAGGCCATCCAGCTTTACAAGGAAGCTCTCCAATTGAAGCCTGCGTGGCCGGACGGATGGTGGTACCTCGGGACGCTTTTTTACGATGGCGATCAATATGAGAGCGGCCGGAAGGCCTTCGCCGAGTTCGTCAAGCTGGAAGAAAAGGCCGCGCCGGGATGGGCGTTCCTGGGACTTTGTGAATCCGAGACCGGCGACTACGCGCACGCGCTGGAACACATTCGCCGGGGACTCGAGATTGGTACCGGCATTGAGCCAGCCTCCGAACAGGTGATCCGTTTCCATGAAGCGCTGCTGCTGACTCGGACCGGTTTGTTCGATCAGGCGTCGCCCAGGTTCATGCCGTTCGTGCGCCGCGGCGTTCACGATCCGACGTTGATCGCGGGTATCGGCCTGACGGCTCTGCATGAGCAGCTTCTGCCAAAAGAAGTGCCTCCAGAACGCCGGGAATTGATAGCGTCGGTGGGAGAGACGGTTTATCTCTGGATGTCCGGCGATACCACTAAGACGGGGCCGGCTTTCCAAGCCCTGCTGGAACGCTATCCAAACGCCGTGGGCGTTCACTTTCTATACGCTACCTATTTGCTATCATTCCGGCCGGCCGAGGAGGCGCTGGCGGAATTGAAGCGCGAGCTGGAGTTGAATGCGCATAGCGCCGACGCCCGCGCCATGGTCGCGCTGATCGCTATGCGGGCGGGTTCTGAATCCGCGGCGTTGCCGATTGCGCGACAAGCTGCCCAGGATGGCCCGATGTGTCCCATGGCGCAGTACGCGTACGGATTGCTGCTGGCGAGCTCGGGAGATCTTCGAGGGGCGATCGAACATCTGGAAACGGCCGAGCGGCTGGATCCTGCCAATGTCGAATACCATATGGGCCTGGCGGGAGCGTATTCGAAGGCTGGCCGGCACGGTGACGCGCGGCGCGAACGGCGGACTTCGATCGCGATTGCGAAGGAGAGCGATCCTCATGGCCCGGGTTAATCTCACCGTAATCATCGGCATGAGTTTGCCGCTCGCGGCATTGGCTGCACCGCCTGCCGACAAAACCGGCTGTGCCACGTGCCACCAGGAAGAAGCGCGATTGGTGCCCAAGTCCGCTATGGGAATCGCGATTGAGCTGGCGGACGATCAAGCCGTGCTGAAAGAGCACCCCCACTTGAGCTGCGCAAGTAATGGCTACAAGTACGTTATCGAACGCAAAGATGGCGTAAGCATCTATACGGTGAGCGATGGCACAGCTTTGCTCGAACTTCCGATTCGTTACGTATTCGGAGTTTCCTCGCAAACGTTCGTGTTCGAATACGAAGGCCATTTTTACGAAAGTTTGGTTAGCTACTATCCGAACGTGGGCGGATTGGCCGTCACTATGGGCAGCGAGCGGCTGCGGCCGCACAATCTGGTGGAAGCCATGGGGCGGGAAACATCCATGGAGGAAATCGTATCCTGCTTCGGATGCCACAGCTCGGACGGCGTAAGCCAGGGACGGCTGGCGCTGGATACCATGCGGCCGGGCCTGGATTGTGAGCATTGCCACAAGGGCGCCAACGCGCACCAGGAGGCTCTGGCGCAGGGCAAGCCAGCGGCGACTCCAAAAAAATTGGGCGAGATGCCGGCCGAGGACATGTCGAACTTCTGCGGGACGTGCCATCGCACTTGGGATGCGGTGATCCGCATGAAGACTTGGGGCCAGGTGAATGTGAGATTTCAGCCCTACCGGCTGGCCAATAGCAAGTGCTTCCTGGGAAACGACCGGCGGATTAGCTGCACGGCCTGCCACAATCCGCACGCAAATCTGGTGCGCGACGACGCGAGCTACGATCACAATTGTCTCGCGTGCCATGGAAAGGCTGCGGCCACCAGCGGCGAGGCTATGCAGAAACCTTGTCCTGTCGCAAGTGCGAAATGCGTCAGTTGCCATATGCCGAAAGTGGAGTTGCCCGGAGGCCACAGCGTTTTCACCGATCACCTGATTCGCGTCGTGCATGCAGGCGAGCCTTATCCAAATTAGTTGTGGGGCAGGGCCGTGCCCTGCCAGGTGCACCAACGATTGCCTGAGAGCCGGACAGTTGTCCCCTCAAGGTCCCGGCAGGGCATGGCCCTGCCCCACCAG
>Ga0116125_1000142_pt1 | contig 31852 bp, 27 predicted proteins | sample June2015DPH_16_1_2_FD_89729 | JGI IMG/M metagenome (GOLD analysis project Ga0116125, IMG submission 89729) | Peatland microbial communities from SPRUCE experiment site at the Marcell Experimental Forest, Minnesota, USA - June2015DPH_16_10 | ecosystem: Environmental > Terrestrial > Soil >...
CTAACCAGCCACTCCATAGCCTCTTCCCGCGTGCCGAAAGTAGGCAACTCGCGCTGAGAAAAATTCTTGAAATGCTCGTAGAAGACATGCGGCAAGCTCTCCGTCCCCACAAAAGCCGCCCGCTTCACAAACGGACGATCCAGCACCAGCACTTCCTTGATGCGCGTGGCGACGGTCTTATCGACTTCGGCGTCGGTGAAATCCGTAAGCGTAAGCATGGAGCCGGGCGCGTGCCGCGCAATATCCGCGCGAATCAGGTCGAGCAGGACCAACAACTCTTTTGCCACGCAGTGCGACACGTCGATCAGATAAATGGCATGACCTTTATGCTTGATGAATCGCAGCCGCTCGTGGGAATCGGGAGGAGAGTTCATGATAGTAACGACTCCACCACGCCGTAAGCCCCGTCCAAAGCGGAATCGAGAGCAGAAGCGTCTTTTCCGCCGGCCTCGGCGAGATCAGGACGGCCTCCGCCCTTGCCGCCAACTTTCTGAGCCACCGGACCGATCACTTTGCCCGCCTGAACTTTATTTACAAGGTCTTTAGTGACGCCGACGATGAGCGAAACGTTCCCATTCGAAGCTGAGCCGAGCACCACCACGCCCGAGCCGATCTTGTCGCGCAGTTGATCGATCAGAGTCCGCATCTGCGCCCGTTCCAGATTATCCACGCGATATGCCAGCACCTTCACACCTTTTACGTCTTTCACCTTGTCGCCGATGTTCGCGGTCGAAGACGAAGCCGACTTCATCCGCACCGAATCCAGTTCCCGCGCCAACCGTTTGATCTCAGCGTCTTTCTTTTCAAGCTCAGCTCGCAAAGCGTCAGCAGGACTCACGGGGGCGCCCCACCCTTCCCCCTCAGGGGAGGGTGGGATTTTTGACTTCGCATCCCTCTTAACAAGCGTAGAAACAACGGAATGAACGACCTTCTCCAACTCGTGATCCTTGCGAAAATGAGCAAGCGCACCCGTGCCCGTGACCGCCTCGACTCGCCGCACGCCCGACGACACGCTGCCTTCCTTCAAAATCTTAATCAATCCAATCTCGCCGGTTGCACCCGTGTGCGTGCCTCCGCAAAGCTCGGTAGAAAAATCGCCGATGCGCACCACGCGCACCTTGTCGCCATACTTTTCACCGAACAGCGCCATCGCATGATATTTGTTGATGGCTTCTTCGATGGGAACGTCGGTAATGGTCTCGACGATCTGGTTGCGCAGCACTTCCTTGTTGATGATGTCCTCGATGTCCTGCAACTCTTCGTCTTCGACCGCGGTGAAGTGCGAAAAGTCGAAGCGCAGGTGATCCGGCGCAACTAGTGATCCCGCCTGCTTCACATGATTCCCCAAAACCTCACGCAGCCCGGCGTGAAGCAAATGCGTGGCCGTGTGATTGCGCATGGTCGATTCACGGATGTCCGCGTTGACTACGGCGTCGAGGTGATCTCCTACACGAATCGCAGACTTCGCGATGACCTGATGCGCGCGCACGCCCTGAATCGGCGCGTAGCACCCCGTTACTTCGGCGACAACGGTATTGTGATCGTCGGAGTAGAACCATCCTTGGTCGCCGACTTGGCCGCCGGAATCGGCGTAGAACGGCGTGTGATCAAGAATGACCTCGCCGGATTCGCCGGCCTTGAGTTCTTGCGCGCCTTGGCCATTCTTGATGATGGCCAGCACTTCGCGGCCATCAGAGCGGGTTTGCCGGTAGCCTTCGAAGACTGACTTCGGAAGCTGCTGATACGCGGGGTTGGCGGTCTGCTTGGCCGCGCCTTTCCACGAGGCACGGGCACGGGACTTCTGCTCGACCATCGCAGACTCAAAACCGCCTTGATCAAGAGAGATTGCCTGATCGCGACAAGCATCCTCTATAAAATCCAGCGGTAGCCCGTAGGTGTCGTAAAGCTTAAACGCCTTGCGACCGTCATAGACAGGCGAGAGTGCAAGGTCAACAGTCTTCCAGTCCCTCTTTTCCAGCGGGACAGCAGGTTGAGTTCTTCTCTCCGCCCGCGCTTTTTCCCTGGCGGCTATCAGCGGCGCAAGATCCTCTTCGAGCTTCGCCAAGCCGACCTCCATTGTGTTGCTGAACCGTTTCTCTTCCGTCAGCACCACCCTCGACACGTTATCCGCTGACTCCCTGAGTTCCGGATATGCATCCTGCATCAAATCGCGCACGGAGGGCACCATCCGATAAAGAATCGGCTTTGTCTGCCCGAGCAATCGTCCATGTGTAATCGCTCGCCGAATAATCTTCCGCAGGACATAGCCGCGTCCTTCGTTCGACGGCAGCACGCCATCCGAGATCAAAAACGTCGCTGCGCGCGAGTGGTCAGCGATTACACGGAGAGATGCTGCTCCATGCTGGATAACCTTGCCATCGAAGACCTTTTCCACGGCCTCAACAGCTATCAGTTCTTTGGCCCTCCTAATCAGCGGCGTAAACAAATCCGTCTCATAATTTGAAATCACGCCCTGCAGCACCGCCGCTACGCGCTCCAGCCCCATGCCCGTATCAATTGACGGCTTGGGCAACGGGTTCAACTTCCCCGAAGCATCGCGGTCAAACTGCATGAACACCAGATTCCAAATCTCGACATAGCGCCCACAGTCACAAGTAAAGGCACAATCCGTATGCCCCGCATCGGAAGCGGCCGGACCCATGTCGTAATGAATCTCGCTGCACGGACCGCAGGGGCCGGTATCGCCCATCTGCCAGAAATTATCTTTCAGCCCCAGCTCAAAGATTCGATCTTTAGGCACACCCTGGCCAACCCACAGGTCGTAAGCTTCAATGTCGCGCGGCACTCCGCCTTCGCCGTTGAAGATGGTGACGTAAAGCTTATCCTTCGCAATCCCGTACCAGTCCGGCGAAGTGATCAGCTCCCACGCATAAGCAATGGCGTCCTTCTTGAAATAATCGCCGAAGGAAAAATTCCCCAGCATCTCGAAGAACGTGTGATGCCGGTTGGTGAATCCCACGTTCTCCAGATCGTTGTGCTTGCCGCCAGCGCGCACACATTTTTGCGAGGTAGTCGCGCGCGAGTAATCGCGCCTCTCAAGGCCCAAGAAAACGTCTTTGAACTGGTTCATCCCGGCGTTGGTGAACAGCAGCGTGGGATCGTTCGCCGGCACCAGCGACGACGAATGCACCTCCCTGTGCCCCTTCTGCACAAAGAAGTCCAGAAATTTGCGGCGGATTTCAGAACCGGTCGGCATGGTTTAGGGAAAGTCTGATTTTAGCATTCAGAAAACACAAACACAGAGGGCACGGGGGATCACAGGGTACGGCAAAATCCTCTGTGACCTCTGTGCCCTCTGTGGTTGATTCTTGAACGCCGATCGAAAAGCTACTTCACAGCATCTTCTGTCTTCTCTCCAGCCTTCTTTATTCCATGTCCGGTGGCTTCGGTGCCTTTCTTTATGCCGCTGCCGGTTTTCTTGGCAACTTTCTCGGTACCCTTCGCAGTGTCTTTGGCCACAACTTTTGTTTCGTGTCCGGTTTTGTCGGCGGCCTTTTCCGTGCCTTTGGCGGTATCCTTGGCCGCAACTTTGGTATCGTGCCCGGTTGTGTCGGCGGCTTTCTTCACATCGGAGCTGGCGTCCTGAGCAATGGCTGCCGGAACTGCAACGAGCAGCGCTGTTGAAAGGACAAGATTCAAGCAATTTCTCATGAGGTTCTCCTCGGAGCGGATTTGTTGGGAACGCATTGGAGTATGCATGATTGAGATGATGCTTGCCAAGAGTAGGCTGCATTGAATGCAGGATCAGCGAAAACTTAGCTGCACTCGCCTTCCAGCACGCTCAACATCTCATCATCCACATCCCATTTTTTGAGGATAGCAAAGATAGTCTTGCTGCCGAAACCCGCGCGAGCCAGTTGTCGAAAAATCCGCGCGGCCGCCTTCTGATCGCCTTTGGCCGGCTTTGCCATTCGCTTCTTGCGCAAATATTCGCGCGCCTGCCTCTCCTCGCTCACGCCTTCAAAAGCCGCGTCCACAGCCTTGTTGATCACATCGCCATGCACGCCTTTGATTTTGAGTTCCGTGACTACGCGCCTGCGCCCAAGTTTCTGATTATCTCGCCGAAGGGAAGAGAAGTAGGCGGCATACTGCGAGTCGTTGAGATAACCGTTGTCTTTGAGGCGACGAATGATCAACTCGATCAAGGTTTGGCCGTATCCACCGTCAGCTTCTTCTACCCGCGCCCGCAGCAGGCGCTTCAATTCCGCAACCGTGCGCATGCGCCGCGCCAGCGCGCCTACGGCGTATTCGTATAACTCATCTTCGGAATAGTGTTTTTTCTTGGGGCGAGAAAACGCCATTGGGTAACGATAGCGCAATTTAGGGGACGGCGCGAAAACAGATTAACCACTAAGGGCACCAAGGAACACAAAGGAAGAGCCTTAGTGTTCCTTGGCCTGGCAGTGGAAGCCTTATCGTCCGCCAAACCCCGCCGACTGCATCGACTGCCGCGAAATATCTGAAGTCGAAGCGATACCCTGCATGCGCAGCTTGAAGTCGTCGGCGTTCGAGGCGTTTTCCAGCGCGGTTTCGTAAGCGACCAGCCCCGCCTGAAAGAGATCCCACAGCGATTGATCGAAGGTCTGCATGCCGTACTGCGACGTGCCGGCCGCAATCGCGTCGCGAATCGACCGCGTCTTTTCCGGGACCAATACACACTCGCGAATGAACGCGGTATTGATCATGACTTCAACTGCCGGCACGCGCCCTTCCGCGTCGCAACGGCGAACCAAGCGTTGGCTCACGATAGCCCGCAGCACTGCCGCCAGCTGCAAGCGAATCTGCTTCTGTTCCGGTGGTGGGAAGATCGAAATAATACGGTTCACAGTTTCGACTGCATCCAGCGTGTGCAAAGTCGAGAAAACCATGTGGCCAGTTTCTGCCGCGTGCAGCGCGGTTGAAATTGTTTCCAGGTCACGCATTTCGCCAACCAGAATCACGTCCGGGTCCTGACGCAAGCTGGCGCGCAAAGCCGCGCTGAACGACGGCGTATCCACGCCAATCTCGCGCTGGTTGACGTAGCCCTTTTTATCGCGATGCAGAAATTCGATCGGGTCTTCGATCGTAATAATGTGTTCGGCGCGGCTCGAGTTCACGCGATCGACCATTGCGGCCAGCGTGGTCGACTTTCCCGAACCGGTCACACCCGTTACGAGTACCAATCCACGCGGCATCTCGCAGATCTGCTCCACTACCTTGGGTAAAAACAATTCATCGAGCGCGCGAATCTTGGTCGGAATCACGCGCAGCACCAATCCCACATTGCCGCGCTGCTGAAAAATGTTCACACGGAATCGTCCGAGCCCGGCTACGCCGTAGGCCATATCGATTTCCGTCGTTTCTTTGAATTTCTGTTTCTGCCGCGCCGACATCATGCTGAACGCCATGGTCAGCATGTCTTCGGCACTCACGCGCGGCTGGTCGGTTAAAGGCACCAACTCGCCATCAATCCGCAGGTGCGGATAGTTTCCCACCTTCAAATGCAAGTCGCTGGATTTCCGTTCGGTAGCAATCCGCAGCAGATCGTCAATATTCATACGAAGGGTTTTCCTGGAGAGCTAGGCCTGGAAAGCTCACAGCCTCGCAAGGTCTATCTATGATGAACCGAATCGTCACCTTCCCCAAGATGACCTTGGTAATGCCGCGTCGGGCCTAGGTTTGCGGGCAGCGATCGATGTCGAGTAACTATTACTGAAGTGCCCCCTGGCCGCCGCTTCCGGGCCATTCCATCGGCATCGTCGCCGGAATAGGATCAATTTGAGAAGGATGTCGGGCAAGCTTGATCGGTGCATGTCGGCCTAAAGCCGTTCGACACCCTTTGCGCGATCCATCGGCAACTTTAGATGGGCACGCCATTACGTCTGAGACCAAGGGAGTTGTCGTGGAATACATCGCAGTTGTAACGCAGCCAAATCAACAACACACCATCATCAAACCCGATCCGCGCCCGTACCGGCCAATTGCCGATCAGCACCCTTCGTCGGTGCCCGATGGCGGCGCAGGATGGGCATTTGTACTCGCTGCGGTCATCACTATTGGATTGGCAGCGCTCAAGCGTCGTAGCGACAGGAATTCGTGGAAGGCTGCCTAGCCGGAGCGAGGCTCTAAGAACAATGAGGCTCTAAGAAACAAAGAGTTGCGACCTGGCAGCCTGCGCCGCGCCGACTCTTTGAGGGCAGCGCTGGATGCCAGCCATGTTCTTGATCGGTCTTTCAGCCCCTACGGCCAGCGTTGAATCTTTCGGCGATCTGGTGGGCCGCAGCGAGCTGCTAGATCGCTGCCCAGGGGCGATTGCGGATTGTTTAGAAAGCAATCAATTCTCCTAGGCGCTCGCATTCTCCCGTGCGTGGGGCGCACGACTCCTAATCACCGGCGTCCCCTCGCCCTGCCACTTCCGCGCCAGGCACTCGATCTGCACGAAAACCTTCTCCATATCCTTCATCCGCTCCGTAATGCCGTAAGTCACCGCGGGAGGGATAGTCTGCTCATAATGGCGAAAGATGAACCGCGCATCTTCCAAAGTGCGCAGCCGTTCCGTCAGCACGCGCGACGAAATCCCTTCCACCTGCCTCTTCAAAATCCCAAAGCGCATCGGCCCGTTGTGGCTGAGCGCCCAGAGGATGTGCATCGTCCATGGCCGCGTAAGCAACTCCAGCAAACCGCCAATGGCGCAAGGGGACTGCACCTGTTTAGACTTTCTGGGAGACATAATATTACTAAGTTACTCCAAAGTATCTGATGTGTAAAGACCCTCTAGTTATTTATTGTAACCGACTCCGATCCGCGCCATCTAAGCCTTCTGAAAGTCGAGGACATGTATGAAACTGCTTCGCATCGATTCCAGCGCTCGCCGTAGCTCAGTCTCTCGCCAGCTCACCGCCAAGTTCGTAGAAACCTGGCAAAAGCAAAATCCCACTGGGCAGGTAATCGAGCGCGACCTCGCGACCACCCCGCTTCCCTTCGTGACCGACGAATGGACGCAAGCCGCATATTCCGACCCATCCAAGCTAACTGCTGAGCAGCAGCAGGTGCTCGCTGTCTCCAACACCCTCGTCGATGAACTGCTGGCTGCTGACGTCATCGTCATCGGCGCGCCCATGTACAATCTCACCGTGTCAGCCCCGCTGAAAGCGTGGATTGACCAGATCGTCCGTGCCGGCCGCACCTTTTCGGTTGGACCGAACGGGTACGAAGGTCTTCTGAAGGGGAAAAAAGTGATTGTGCTCACCTCGCGCGGCGGCTCGTTCCGCCCCGGCTCGCCGACGGCTGCATACGACCATCAGGAGCCCTATCTGCGCCACATTCTCGCATTCATCGGCCTGACGGACGTTACCTTTATCCACGCGGAGAATCAGAAACCGGGAGAGCTGGCTGAGCCTTCGCGCATCGCTGCTATGGACCAGCTTCAACAAGCGGCGGCAGCAACGAACTAAGGCTTTCCAAAGAGTCAGTTTGAATTCGGTCAGCTCAGCTTCCATGTTGCACGGTTCATCGAATTTCGTTAAATCACTCTCAAGGAGAAACAAAATGTCAGCCAACGCTTCCGCCATTTCCCGATCCTATCCAGCGGCGGTGTCCGCTTCCGGCCCGGTTACGCTGTTAGCACGATTCCTGTTTGTTCTGATTTTCCTGTTGTCCGGTCCGCGCCACTTCCTCAGCCAGACCATCGCCTACGCTGCCTCGCAAGGCGTGCCCATGGCTTCGATCGCCGTACCTCTGTCCGGCCTGATGGCCTTCGTCGGAGGTTTGTCCATCCTGCTCGGCTATCGCGCAAAAATCGGGGCCTGGCTGATCGTGCTGTTCCTGGTCTGTATCACTCCCATGATGCATAAGTTCTGGGGAGTGACCGATGCTATGATGTACCAGATTCAGTTCGTCATGTTCATGAAGAATCTCTCCATGCTTGGCGGCGCGCTGCTGATCTCGCAGTTGGGTTCGGGCCCGTGGAGCCTGGACGCGCGGAGGTAACGCAGCCAAGTGTTGTCGACCAGGGTGATGTTGACTTAGTCCCTAAGTCTACATTGGCCTCATGGAAGTGAACATCCACGAGGCCAAAACCCATCTCTCCCGCCTGCTGCAGCGAGTCGCTGCCGGCGAAGAGATCACCATCGCAAAATCCGGCGTCCCAATAGCACGGTTAGTGGCCGTCGAGCCCTCACAAGCCATCCGTCCGCTCGGAATGGATCGCGGACAAATCTGGATCGCCGATGACTTCGATGCTCCTCTGCCCGATGATCTGTTGAAGTTGTTTTATGGCGGCGAACTTCCACCGCTCGAAACCGCGCCAGTCCGCCCTAGGAAATCGGCGAAGAAGCCGCGATGAGATATCTGCTCGATACCGTCGTCTGGTTGTGGAGCGTTGGACCAACGGAGAAGATCGGTAAGGATGCCTCGAAATTCTGCGCACTGGTGGCCACGAGATTTATCTCTCAGCCGCCAGCGTTTGGGAAATCTCGATCAAGGCACGCAGCGGGAAATATAAGTTGCCCGACGAACCAGCGCGCTACATCCCCAATCGCCTTGGCACGCAAGGCATTCGCGGCCTACCCATCAGCCAGACCCATGCCCTTAAGGCGAATGACCTCGATCTCCATCACAACGACCCTTTCGATCGGCTGATCATTGCGCAGGCGCTCGTCGAAAACCTAACTGTTCTCACCCCGGATCAACTGTTCGGGAAATATCCGATTGAGGTAGTTTGGTGTGGCAAGTGAAAAAGCCGCCCTCGCGAGCGGCTTCCAATCGCAAAACGTCCACTTCTTACGCGGCCGTCTCAGCCGGTACCGGCGGCTGGAGCGGCTCATCGTAGCTGCCACCATAAATCGAAGGCACCTTCGATCCCATGGGCCGCAGGTAAGTCGCGAGTTCGCCGCGATGGTGAATGCTGTGGTTGTTCAAGAAGCCGAGATACAACACTACCGGGAAATTGAACGCCCCCATAAAGTCAACCGGGGTCAACAACTGCTCGGGCGTCATCGCTGCCACCCGCGCCGCACCCTGTTTCATGCGCTCGTCATACCACGCCACCACTTCGGCGGAAGTCTGAGGCTTGTCTTCGGGATTCTTCATCTCGAACTTCAGGCTGCCGATTCCGTCCAGAAACTGAACGTCAGTGTTGGCGAGGTGCCAAGCCAGATCCTTCGCCGTGCGCGCGCACGGGTCAGGCCGGTAGCCGGAGGCCGCATCCGGCACGGCCGCGATCACTTTCTTCGTAACTTCCGCTTCGCGCATGATCCCATCAAGCATGATTGCGCAATAGCCTTTGGCAAACTCAGGCGTAAAACCTTGTTCGGACATTTGTTTCCTCCTGGGATGAAGTGAAAATGCCAGCGAAATGTCGAGTTGCTGTCTTGCGCACGAATTCAAAAGGGGCGCATCAGCGCCCCTGTCGAATTGTAGAGGATGGAATTATACCCCGACCGGCTGCTTGCTGTTCACAGGTACCGGAGTCAGCCAGCTATGGCGGTCAGACTTCTCGCCACGAACGATGGCGTAGAACTCTTTCTGAATCGCCTTGGTAATTGAGCCGATTCCCCCTTTGCCAACTTTGATCTTGTCGACCGAGCGGATCGGCGTAACTTCTGCGGCCGTGCCCGTAAAGAAAGCTTCGTCGCAGATGTAGAGCATCTCGCGCGGAATCATCTGCTCGACGATGGTTATGTTCAGGTCGCGCGCGATCTGCAACACCGAATCGCGGGTGATGCCGGGCAGCACGGAGTTGCCGAGCGGCGCGGTGATCAGCTTGTCGCGATGTACGATGAACACGTTCTCACCCGAACCTTCGCTCACGAACCCGTTGACATCGAGCGCAATGCCTTCCGCAAAACCATTGACGATCGCTTCCATCTTGATGAGCTGCGAGTTCATATAATTCGCGCCCGACTTCGCCATGGCAGGCAGCGTGTTGGGAGCGATGCGCGTCCACGACGAAACACAGGCGTCGCAGCCATCGTTCTCGCCGCCTAGATATTTTCCCCACGGATAATTGATGATGTAAACCTCGGTCGGCGAGTTGAACGGATTCACCCCTGCCTCGCCGTAACCGCGCAGAATAATCGGACGCACGTAGCACGGCCACGCTCCGTTCGTGCCAACGGTTTCGCACATGGCTTTAACGAGTTCGTCGCGCGTGTAATCGACATCGATGCGGTAAACCTTCGCGGAATCGAGCAGGCGCTGAATGTGCTCGTTGGCGCGGAAGATCGCGGGTTTGCCTTGCGGCGCGTAGCAGCGAATGCCCTCGAATACCGAGGAGCCGTAGTGGACCACGTGCGACATCACGTGAATGGTGGCGTCATCCCAGGGAATGAGCTTGCCGTTGTGCCAGATAAATTCGGACTTCTCGATAGCCATGCGGACTCCTTCAGCGGCGGTGTTTTCCAACAAAAGCAACGAGGCTGAAATCGTTCCTCCGGCACTGCAGGGGACGAGGCGCGAAAACCCAACCAGCGTTACAGGTCATTATAGCTGAGGGTGGTAGCGTGCTTGGATACTGCTTTCGCTGTAATTGCTTGCCCTGTGCAGACCTCGGAACTGCTTACCAGACTGTTTCCAAAACCTTCGACTGTCGAATGCGCGAATCCGCAGTTACCAGAACAGATCCCTCGACCATTGCCGTGGCGGCAATCAGCCGGTCAGCCGGGTCTCTAGGAAACGGTTCAGGCAGGCGCACGCCCAACGCGGCGATTTCGGGCGTCATCGGCCTTAGAATCACGCGGGCAACAGTCTCGCGGACAAACGACTCCACTCCGGTTGTCACAACGACTCTTCCGTTCTGGGCCAGCCAGGCAACCTCCCAAAGGGTAATGGTCGCGATGGCAATTTCGGCTTCTTCTCGCCCCTTGCGGATAACCTCGCGCGCCCGCTTTGACAGCCGATCCGGATCGCTCGCCGTCCAGAGCAGGACGTGCGTGTCGAGCACGATCACTTGCTCTCCCAATCTTCGAGGGGAGTGATTGGACCGACGATATCGCCAACGATCTTCACCTTGCCGGCCATGTAGCCGAAGATGTCGTTGGCGCCCTTCTTAGCCGGCACCAGCTTTACCACGGGTTTGCCGTGCTTCGTGATCACTACCGCCTCTCCGCTGTGCGAGACCTGGTCCATCACCGCGAGGCACTGCGCTTTGAATTTTCCGGCGGCCATATATTTCATAGTATGGTCATATTATTATGACTATTGGAAGAATGCAAGATAAAAGGGGCGGAAGCTATGGCCAATCTTCGGTCGGATTGCTCACGGCGCCCGGCTGTACTTCTATCGTCTAGTCGTCGTCTGGGTCTTCTGGTTTGCCGGTGTAGTTGATGAAGTAATCGGCGTTGTATGGAGTCGTGATCGGCGTGAAGGCTGCCGGGGCCAAGGCAAAGTTGAAGAAGTCGGACAAGCTATAGGGGCAGATGTTCGGCTTGCACGTCGAGTTGTTGGGGCCATCCAGGGCGTAGTAGTCGGCGTAGTGGTAGGCGGGATAAATTTCGCCCAGCGATTTGCCGCCCGTACCGAAAACGTATTCGACGAAGTTCAGGATGCTGCCAAAGTCGTGACAGTAGCGCGAACTTGGGGTAATGGGACAGGCGGCGACGCCATTGTTTGCGGCCGGTCCCGAGACATAGCCCTTGTGGGGAGAGTAAGCGGAGACGACCAGCAGCGGAACCCGAAATCCGTAGAGATTTTGCGCACCGATGCCACCGGTATTGATGTAGCCGATGCTGGGCGGCGTAACGTGATCGTACCAGCCACCCCAGTCGTCCCAGGTAACGAGTATGACGGTGTTCCCCCAGTAGGCGGGCGCGTTCAGCGGATTGCAGGTGCTGCCGGCCATGCCTTGACCGATGGCGTTTACAATACTGCCAATCCAGGATGGGCCGAGCGCAGGGGATGGGTTATTGGGATCGGCGTTACCGGCATGATCGGACCATGCGCCATTGGGAATGACCCAACTCACCTGCGCAAGATTGCAGGACTGGATGTCCTCGAGAATCTGCGCGGGGTTTGGCGGATTGTTGGCGCTGCTTTCGTCCACCACGTTGTTCCAGTCAGGATTTTCCAGGGTAGCTACGCAGCCGTCACCGGCGACGGTGGAATTGCAGATGGTTTGAAAGGCATTGGGTGCGGTCCAATAGTCTGTCGAATTGTCGGTGTAGTAGCGCCATGTAACCCCGGCGGGATCGAGAACGTTGGCGATGGTGTTGTGGTTATAGCAGGGATAGCCAGGGGTGGCGCCGGGAAGGTTGAGATTGGTCCAGCCGAGGGATTCTTTGGTCTGGCCGGGACCCAGTTCCTCGGCGGTGTTGGTGACTGCGCCAAAGCACCCGCTCGGTTTCTCAATGTTCGTATTCTCCACGGTGAACCATTCGTAATAAGGGATTTTCTCGCCGTCATCGTAAACCGGGGCGGAGCTCCCAGAGAAAAGGAATTGATGCGCGGGAAAGCTGGGACCCTGATTGGTCTGGAACATGTAGTTGGCGAAGCCGAATTGCGTGGCCATGTCAAAGTACGGCTGGATTTCGTTGGGAGGGTCGGAAGTGCCGCTGTTGTCGGCGAAGCCATACATCGGGTTGGTTGGCACGGGGCAATCCTGCGCGGCGGTAACCACAATCTGGTAGGCGCCATCCATCGCGCCGTTGTCGTAGCTTTGCGTGAAAGCGGTGTGGGTGTGGCCCAAGCCATAGCAGGTGATGATGGGCCCGGCCACGAGTGGGATGTTGGCTTGGCCCTTAATTTTGCCGGTGGTCGCGAGATTCACGCCCGGCTCAAATTTTGGATTGCTGCCGAACAGATTGTCGATGGTGCGATTTTCCTGGACGAGAATGATTACGTGCTGGATCTTACCCTGAGGGCTGGCGGGAGATTGGGCTTGGACGAAAATGGAGGCGAAAATGGCGAACAATGGCAGGGATCTCGTGAGGCTCAATGTAAGTTCTCCACAATTCGTATTGTTTTTTACCGACTTGGGTGGAGGAGGAAGGGCTGCGGTCAGATGACGGACCGATGGGGAGCTTATGACGGGTAGAGTGGGAAGTCAAGAGCTTCGTTAGCCGCTGTTTGGACTAATCCGATTGGGTAATAGGCAGGATACGGGATTAAGGGTGCCAATTTCTCCGATAACAGCGCACAAGTTGAGGTTCCATTATGCCGATATAAGTTATATCGGCGAATGTCGAACAGTGTATTCATCGTCGGCCTGGGAGGGCCATCCGGCAGTGGCAAAACGACGGTGGCCCGGCGCGTAGCGGCCCGCCTCAACGGGCAGGTCATCTCCATGGAGGTTTACAGCGCGGAGTCGAACCATCTCCCGTTCGAGGAGCGGGCCAAGCGGAACTACGATGAGCCTGAGGCGATTGATGTGGAATTGTTGGAGAGCCACATACGGAGCTTCGCGGCCGGCCGTTCGATTGGGGCTCCGGTTTACGACTTTGCGCAGCATCTGCGAACGGAGCGGCGGGAGCATGTTCCGGCGAAGCCGCTAGCTATAGTCGAAGGTATCCTGGCGCTTCATTTTGCGCAGCCGCCGTACTATTTTGATCTGTCGGTTTACCTCGATGCTCCGGAAGATGTGTGCTTTCATCGGCGAAAAGTCAGGGACATTACTGAGCGGCAACGGCCGCTAGAACTGGTCAAATGGCAATACGAAAATACCGTGCTGCCGGCAGCACGACGCTATCTGCCCCACTGCAAGAGCTGCGCGAACCTGGTATTGGATGCCAAGCCCGATCTTGATACGGTGGGGAACAGTTTGTACAACGCAATTGTCCAAAGGTATGCGGCGGCAGCGCGATCAGGCAGCTAGTTCGCCGGAGCCAATGCCGCCCTTACTGTCACACCCGGCAACTCGTCGCCACGGAAGTATTTCGGTTCCTTCGATCCTGCCTTTTGGTCGGCGGCCTTCATCTCAGGCATCGCGGTGTATGGCTTGGAGTAGTCGTTAGCCGCGTTCCAGAATAAAAATCCGATGCCGCCTTTTTCGCGGGCTGTGGCGACTTGAATCTTTATATATTCGGGCGAGTAGGTCTTGGTGCGCCAGTGGAAGGCTTGTAGCCAGGGGCGGATGACCACGCCGCTGTTTTTCGTAATTAGTTCGAAGCGTTCCATGGATTCGCCGATGAAGTGTTCGGGCGCGTCTCCGGGATGCTCGATGTTATCCATGCCGAAGAAGTGCGAGGGGTAGATCATGGGCGAGAGCACGTCGCAATACTTCGCCATGCCCACGATGTCCTGGCCGGTGTGGGAGAGGTCGACCGAGCGCTGCCACGCCATTACGCCGAAGACATCGAGAGATAAGAGGACGCCGGTGGGGTGCAACTCGGCGTAAGCCTTCTTCAAGAACGCAGTGATCACGTCAGACCGCTGCATGGAGCGAGTCTGTGCTGGTTGCGGGTGCTGAAGTGAGCTCGCGGGCCATGCGGATTCTACTGGCTGTCGTGCGGTCCCTCCGAGACCTGTCGCTCTAATCGGGATCACGTCAGTGGTGGTTCCGTCAGCTTGGTCTTTTTGGTAGACAAAGCTGGCATCTTTCTGGTCGCCCTCAGCCGGGAATCGAACATAGTCGAACTGAATTTCATCCGCGCCCGATTGCGCCACGAATTTGGCCAAAGCGATGTTGTAGTCCTGCACTTTCGGGTTCGAGGAATCGGTCCACACCAGCTTGCCGTTCTCCCGCCATGGCGCATGATTCTTTCTCGACTGGACGGCTAACTCCGGATGCTCGACGACCATGCGCTCGTCGCGGAAGATGGCGATGCGGGCGATAGCGTGCATGTTTTCGGAGTGCAGAAAATGAACGAACTTCGGCAGGTCGTGGATATAAACTTTATGCGCCCCGAGCAGCGGATGCTCATAGGGAATAGTGACGCTGCCGTCGGAGTCCTTGATATCGAAGACGACGGCGTTGCCGCCGACTTCGCGCCAGTGGCGGATGATGCGCAGTCCGTGATCGCTTGCCGCCATTATGCCCGTCAGATAGATGGCGCGGACTTCGAAATCCTTGGGGACTGGAACCGTGTGCTCTACGATGGGGGCTGGCAGAATGCCCGGAATCGTGATTTGCTCACCGGCCCTTAACATGTTTCCGGTGCGATTGCCGTTGGTGGCGCGGATGGCGTCGCCTAGTTCGGTAGAAGTGAGATAAGCCGTGTTATGAAGTTGGGCGTGCGCAACGCCGGGGATCGTGTCTCCACGCTTCGCCAGATAGACCGCGCTTCCGGGCGCGCTCGACGGCTGAGGAAGGTCAGCAGGCTTCAACGATGCCGTCGAAGTCGCGCTCACCGCTTTGAGTTGACCCGGCGCCGCAGAAGCCACAACGGGCGCGGATTGTGCGGCCTGCGGCTGAGCTGCCTCGGCGGAGAAGAAGCGGGGGTTGAGCCGTACAGCGGCTATGCCAAAAAGTACACACGAAATCGCAGAGACGGTCAGAATAGAAGAGCGACGCAAGCAATCCTCCGAAGGAACGCCTGATCGCGATGCTAATGTTCAACTTGTTGATTGGCTAGTTACTAGCGGTCATCTCCCCGTTGGATGGAAATTACAGATGCTTCTTAATCGAAACCTCAAACACAGGCTACACAGGGGAACACAGAGGAAGGCATCGGGCCGACTCGTGCATGACGCGGTCTAACAATAGTTCGGACAGTCCCTTCCCTCATGCGCAAAGAATTTCTCTCATACTTCTTTAACTTTCCTCGGAGTGGTGGTTTAATGTCTGCCTTGCGGATATAACTCCTGCCGATAGAGAGCTTTCGCATTGATAATCAAAACGGTGCGCCGTGGCTAGCAGCTTGCTTATTTCAAGTGCACCAGGACGCGCCACTGGGTAGCAGCTTTCGAGTGACAGAATTTGGCACTCAGTGAAGCTGAGGAAAGCGGAACCTAAGAAACACGGCGAGTCCTGGGTGAACGCAGGCAAAAGGCCGAAGATACGAACACAACGGCCTGGAAAAGGGATGAAATACTCGCAAGCCGGAAAATTCTTATGAGAACAAACCTCGCTACCGTACTCGATCCAAGCCGCCGCAGCAGTGATGCCGGAGAGTTTGAAACCGCCCTGCGCCGCAAGATTGTCGGCCAGGATCAGGCCATCGAAAAGGTCGCAGAAATTTATCAGATGTTTCTGGCCGGCTTGAATGCTCCCGGGCGTCCTGTTGGCAACCTGCTTTTCCTAGGGCCTACCGGCTCGGGCAAGACTCGCGTGGTCGAGGCTGTGGCCGAGTCTCTGTTCGGCGATGCGCGCGCCTGCATCAAGATCGATTGCGCCGAGTTCCAGCACTCGCACGAAATCGCCAAGCTGATCGGTTCGCCTCCGGGATACCTTGGACATCGCGAGACTCACCCTCTGCTTACGCAGGAAGCCATCAATCAATGGTTCACCGAGAAGTTAAAGCTCTCGATTCTACTGTTCGACGAAATTGAAAAGGCGAGCGATTCGCTGTGGCAGTTGCTGCTCGGCATCCTCGACAAAGCTACGCTAACGCTCGGCGACAATCGCCGCGTCGATCTTTCGCAATGCATCATCATCCTGACCTCGAACCTGGGCGCCAGCGAGATGACGGATCTGGTGGATGGCGGATTTGGCTTCGCGCCGAAGGCGGTGGAAGTCGACAACAACTTCGACGACAAGATTCAGCGCACCGCGGTGGAAGCAGCGCGCCGCAAGTTCACCCCGGAGTTCATGAACCGCATCGACAAGACGGTGGTGTTCAAGACCTTGCGCGACGAACACCTGGCCCAGATTCTGGAGATCGAACTGGGCATGGTGCAGCAGCGCGTGCTCATGGCCGCCGGCGCGAATCAGTTTGTCTTCAATTGCACGAGCGGCGTGAAGCAGTTTCTGCTGAAGGAAGGCACCGACCCGCGTTACGGAGCGCGCCACTTGAAGCGCGCCATCGAGCGCCACCTGGTTTTCCCGCTGGCCAATCTGGTGGCTACAGCACAGGTGAAGCTCGGTGATTTCATCCGCGTCGATATGGCTTCAGAGAACAAGATGATCTTCGTCAAGGAAGCCGAAAACACGATGGCGCCGGTACTGCTCGAGCGCTACGGAGCCGCAGCGGCGAACATGCCGAATGCTCGCGCCGCCCGCACCGCAGCCAACCCGCGCCGCGACTTCGGGGCGAGTCCTACTCCGATCGCGGAGAGCAAATAATTTTGATTGGTGGGTAGCAAACCTCGCTTGACCGCATCTCGCGAGTGTTCTCGGCGCCGGAAGACCCTCCGGCGCCCTTTTTATTTACCTTTATCGATACGAAATAACAATTGAATTGCTTTTCCCATTCGGATTGGAGACAAAAACCTCGAATGCGGGGAAGTGAGGCAAGAGAGTAGGACCTGACGGGGCCGGCGCCTTGAAAACGAGTATCTTGCCATCCGCAGACGGGACATTCTCCACAACCGCCGACCCGACCTCTACGTTGTTTCCGGTCGGCCTGAAACCCTTGCCCCGCACGGTGATTGGCTGACCCGGACTGATTAGAGAATCGGGGTACAACAGTGAAACCGAGACCGAGCCTGCCGCTGAAGGCGTTATAGTCAGGGGTACTTCGTCTGTATATAAGGATCCGTAGGCCAGAGCCACCGACAGATGATAGGTGTTAGGTGGCACCGGAACGCCGCAAAAATTTGTCGAGCCATCGACCTTAGGCGGGCAGTCGTTGATGTCGACGTGATTCTCGGGGATCGGAACACACCATCCGTTCACGTCAACTTTCCCGCTCGGGCAGCTGATTGTCTGTAGCGAAACTGGAATCTTGAACGTCAGGGACTTTCCGCCTTCCGCTGCCGCCGGCGGTTGCAACAGGGCCTCCGTAAGCTCTTTGAGTGCTACGCCAACCGGAAATTTCGGCACATTGAACCCTGCTCCGTAGACGGTTACGGTCGCGCCAGGCGCTACACTTTGGGGGCTTATTTTCGAAATAAGGAGGAATTTGTTGAAGCGGACGGTGTTCAGCATAGTCTCCACCGCGCTGAGAACGTCCTGAATTTCGCGGCTGTCCTTCTTAGGTAAGGCGTTCACGTTGTCGGTGTCATAGTCCAGCGTGATCGTGCACTCACCCTCGTTGGCGCATGGGGCGGTCGCGCCAAACCATGCGGACTTGCCGTCGTCGGGGAACGTGCATCCGTTGCCGGTTTTCGAGCTATCCGTATAGAGACTATTTAGCTTCGTTTCCGCACTAGTTGTGCGCGGGGAGGAGGAAGCTTCCGAGCACTCGAATCCTCCAGCTGGTTGATCAACCTCTCGCATCACCGCGCCGATGACAGCCATGCCGTCTGTGATTTCCGAGAATCTGCCGCCTTCAACCCCACTCGCATGCATAAATATTGGATTGATCCTTAGCACGTATTTCTCATGACTGACAACCAATACCTGATCGCGCGACGCAGCGACCCAGCCTGGCGAAATCGTCATCGTCACGAACTGGTTGTCGACTTGCCGGTTCTGGTCGGTCCCGGCTACAGCAGCAAGAGCTGCCGCGAACAACACTATGCTCATAAGGACTCGCGCGCGCATAATGCTAGGAATCATAATCGGCAAAGCGCCTTCCAGATGGGGACTGTTAGGGGCAGCAATCCGCCGCAGTGTACCACCGAAAATTGTGCTTGCACCAAGGCGTGAGTTAATCGCCACTCATAAGTCACCGCATACCCTCCGCACCACCGACTGCCAGTCTCCACAGCTAGGCTGGCGAAAGAGTCGCAGCGTGGGATACCAGGGGCTGTCTTCCCGCCCTTGCAGCCAGCGCCAGTCGGAGGCGAAGGGCAGTAGCACGCAAGTTGGAATGCCGAGAGCGCCGGCCAGATGCGCGGTGGAATTATCGATGGTTATGACCAGGTCCATGGCAGCAATCTGCGCCGCGAAGAGGTCGATGTCTGCGAGCTGATTTACGGAGCGGTCGATGATGAGCGGCGCGCCGGCGACTTCAGCTTGATTCTGCAACGCCTGGTGATCGCCATATTGTAAACTGAACCAGCGCGTGTCCGCTCGCGCAAATAAGGGGGCGAACAACGAGAGGTTGATTGAACGCATCCGGCCAGTGAGCCGGTTATTCGTATACCAAGCGAGCCCCACCAGCCTTCTACCATCGGCATAACGGTCCAGAAAGCGTTGCCGCTCATCTGCATCGGCAATAAGGTAGGGCGACGTTGTGGCAGCAAAAGCGCCGAGGCTTTCGCGGAACAACCGCGGCAAACTTCCGATCGGCAACTGAGCAACGATGCCCAACTCCGGATTCTGCGCCGGATCATCGTCGGCAAGATCACCAGAAGCACGGCTCGAAATTACCTCCACGTCTGGAAAAGACCGTGCGAAGAGTGTCTTGAGGCGCACATCGCAATCGAGCACGCAACGGATGCCAGCTCGCATCGCATCTGGAATCAGTCCAGCGAACATGATTTCGTCTCCGATGCCCTGCTCACCCCAGATCAGCAGAGGTCCGGACGCCAGAGTTTCGCCGGTCCATAGAGGTTGCGTATAGATTCGCATCGGCGGCGTGTGCTCTTTGGTTTGCCAACGCGATTCATAGTTGCGCCAGCCGGGCGTGAACTCCCCCTGCAGCAGTTGGGCCAGCGATTCGGCAAACGCGGCTTCGGCAAGGTCGGGCTGCAAGCCCCGAGCCTTTGCGTACCAGGCCAATGCGTCACCTAAATTGCCCATCGCGTGGAACGCAGCACCCACGCTGTAATAAGCTTTAGCGTAGCCGGGATGAAGCGCCAATACCTGCTGATAACACTCCATCGCTTCTTCGAATTTGTCCAGAGCTTGTAGGGCGTTACCTAGGTTGTGGCGGGCCTCGTATTTCCCGGGCTCAAGGGTGAGGGCGCGCTCATAACAGGTTATGGCGTCCTCCAGTTTGCCCTGCGCCTGCAGCGTATTGCCTAGGTTATAGTGGGCTTCGGCAAGTTGCGGTTGTAGAGCCAGCGCATGTTCATAACACGCCGCAGCTTCATCTAGCTTGAGTTGCGCGTGGCGGACGTTTCCCAGGTTGTAGTGTGCTTCCGGGAGTTCCGGCTGCAGATCCACCGCACGCTCATAAGATGCCGCCGCTTCGTCGAGCTTGCCTTGTGATTGGAGAATGGTTCCCAGGTTGGAGTGATACGCAGCCACGGTTTGGTTGATCGCGATGGCCTCGCCGATCATCCCGAGGGCGTCCTCAGGACGTCCCTGCTGATATGCGATCATCCCGAGCAGGTGCAGGCTATCGGCGTGATAGGAATCGACGGCAAGGATTTGCTGATAGATTTGTCCAGCCTCGACTAGTTGCGCAGCGCGGTGACGTCGCAGAGCTTCCCGCAACATGCCTTGAATGACGCTGCGTCGGCGACTCTTATTGTCAGCCATTGGGTCCGGCATCACTTGCTCCAAAAATAAACGTTAGCACTAGCCAGACTGCATTTCGCCAGTGTTCTCAGACGCGGAGGACCCGTCCGGACGCGTCTATTTGCGCAGATAGCCATGGCCGGAAATGACCTTGGGAACCTAGTAGGGCCTGCCGGAGTCTGTCACCATCACAGTCGCCGTGCTAATGTGCGAGGTCAAGTTGCAGACGACAATTGCGGCCGCAATCGGTTCCCGGTGTCTATGCGCCTGCTTCATAGGATTGTGCCTGACGCCTGGCGCAGCATTCCAAGCACACGGGCAGGATCCCGCAATCGTCCCAGACTCGAGCGTCGAATCCAAACCGGCAGACGACACACTCTCTCTTACCGGGACGGTCGTTAACTCCCTGACCGGAGAGCCGATTCGAGGTGCAGTCGTTACCATTTTCAGCACACAAACCAATTTCTCGGTCCTGAGCGACAGCTCAGGCCACTTCCAGCTCGACGGCCTAACCGAAGGACGTGCTTTCATCACCGCGACAAAACCCGGCTTCGGAAATCCGCTCCGCGCGCCATTTCAGAGAACTACCGTACAGGTATCCCGCGGCGTTTCCCCAGTCCTCCTGAAAATGAATCCCACCGGAGCGATTGTCGGACGATTGACGAGCCGCGATGACCTGCCGCTGGAAAACTTTCAACTTCGTTTGATCTCCAAACAGAGCGTCGGGGGAAAACAACGCTGGGCTTATTGTCCGTTCCAGGCGGCTACCGACGACAACGGGAACTTCCGCATCGCCGGCCTACCTGCAGATACCTACTACCTGCAGGTCGCGCAGAGTCAGGAAACCACTCTAAGCCAACGCGGTATTCCGAATGCGCGGGAACAAAGCTATGCCGAAGCTTTCTATCCTGGCGTTTCCGACTTGACTGCAGCGACGCCGATTGAACTCACTGGCGGACGCGAAGTGGACGCAAACTTTTCCATTACCGCCGAGCCGTTGCATGAAGTGTCCGGCATTGTGAGCACACAGGAAAATCTGGCGTTTCCGATTGTGTTTTCGAGAAAGGCCGGAGAGGGCTACGACTTCGTTCAGAACGTAATCGCCCAAGAAGGCAGATTTCAGATCAAACTCCCCGCAGGCTCCTACAACGTGACTGGATCGGTGGGGACTGGAATACAGGCGACGGCTTTTGGCGTGGTCGTCAGCTCCGACAGTCCGAACCTGAATATAGCCTTGAGCGCCGCAGCCCCGATCCGGGTGGAAGTGCAAAAGGAAAGCGTTTCCGGAACCGTCCAGCCAGACGTTCCCGAACAGCCCGGAACAATCGGACTCAACCTTCAATTGGTGCCGACGTCGGGACTGCAACAGGCTACCTACTGGTGGTCTCCGGGTCCATGGAACGGGCTCCAGAATGTCGAACCCGGCGTATATGCCGTTCAGGTCAATATCGCACCCGGGACGTGGTACTTAAAATCACTGCGCAGTGGAGGCGTCGACTTGCTAAGCGACGACCTTACGGTGGCAGACGGAACACAGCCGCAACCCATCGAGATTACGCTTCGGGACGACGCGGCAATCGTTCGCGGAACTGTGAGACCTGCGGATGCCATGACTCCTGCAACGGTGTTGTTGGTGCAGCCACATGGCAAGAGAAACTTGATCAAAGTGGGCGCGGCATTTCAGGGCAAATTTGAGATCGATAGCGTCGCTCCGGGTGATTATTCGGTTCTTGCCTTTGACGCTGCGGATCGCCTGGAGTACGAAAATCCCGATGTTATGAATCCTTATCTTTCGCGGGCGGAGCATGTCAGTCTCCAACCGCATGGGACAGCGAACGTCAACCTTAGCCTCTCCTCCACAGGAAGGTAGAGATGTTTCGTCGGACTATTTTATTTCTCCTGCTTCTCGCCGGTGCGGGTCGGTTGCCGGCCCAAAATCTCCCCGGCAAATTCCGCATCAGCGGAAAAGCGGTGAATGCCGTAACCGGTCAAGCGCTGCCCGGAACTGAAGTTTCCATCAGCAAAGCCGAACAACTGGACACGGTCCTGCAAAAGATACTGACGACAGACGACGGGGCATTTTCGTTCGCGGGTTTAGAGCCGGGAAAGTATTTGCTGTCTGGCCAAAGAACCGGTTTCAGCAGGCAGGGTTTTGAACAGCACGGCGCGTACGTGAGTGCAGTGGTAGTCGGTCCAGGCCTTGCCTCCGAGAATCTGGTTTTCCGGCTTCGTCCCGACGGTCGAATCGTCGGCGCCATCGTCGAGGAAAACGGCGAACCGGTGCCGAATGCGCAAATCTACCTCTTTCGCAGCGATGCCAGCGCAGGATTCAAACACATCTATCAGAGGGCGGTAACTTCCACGGATGATCGCGGTCGCTATCATTTTGCGCATGTCGAGGCTGGCAGGTATTATCTGGTTGTTTCTGCACAACCGTGGTTCGGTCCATACGTTCAGGCAGGCGCCGTCGATCGATCCGCACCCCAGAAAACGGAATTCGACGTAGCTTTCCCCATCACTTTCTATCCGGGAGTTACCGATGCCGGATCGGCATCGCCCATTGGGTTGGACGAAGGCCAGGAATTTACAGCCGACTTCACGCTAACCGCGGTTCCTGCTCTTCATCTCCGTCTCCGTAACTTCAGCAGCACACCGGAGCAGCCAAAGAACGCGAATTTGGTTGCCAAAGCGTTTGGAGCGGAAATTAATCTGCTCGGCGAGAGACCGTCGCAAGCGGACGAAACCGACTACGAGATAGGTGGCGTGGCCGCGGGCAAATACATGCTGAAAGTTGATTCCTACGGCTCGGTTCGAGAGACGCACTCGAAAATCGTCAATCTTACTGGTGATATGGAGTTCGACCCGGACGCGGCCTCTGCCGCACCGCCCATCCGCGGTGTTGTGCAGATGAATGGTGGTTTGAACCTGCCACCACAAGCATTCGTGCTGCTCTGGAACACCCGTACGAACGACGCGGTACAGGCCCAAATTGATGACAAGGGACAATTCGAATTCGCTCCCGATCTTTTCGAAGCGGGACGTTATTCTGTCTTCGTGGTGAATGGGCTGAATTCGATCATTGGCAGCTTATCAGCGGTTGGCGCACAGGTCGAAGGGCAGACCATTCGGGTCTCCGGTTCCGGTCCTATCCAATTGAAGATCGAATTGTCCAAGAGTTTGTCTACGATCAACGGAATAGCGCGCCGTAACGATGCGCCATTCGACGGAGCCATGATTGTTTTAGTTCCTCAAAATCCAGAAAACAACTTGCCGCTGTTCCGGCGCGACCAAAGCGATAGCGATGGCACATTCTCCCTGCGCGACGTGCTGCCGGGCCGATACAAGATTCTGGCGATCGAAGACGGCTGGGATGTGGAATGGGCGAATACGTCTCTCTTCAAAAGCCGCCTCGAACACGCGCCGAGCCTGGACATTCAGCCGACTAAGACCTACCAGACATCAGTAAGCGTTGAGTAGGAAAAAGCTTTCGGAATCGACTTTTCCAGCAGAGCTGTTTGATCGCCACGCTAAGTTCGACATCCATTCCTTCGCATATGATACTTTCAATAACTCGCGTACTCGGTTATCGATCTAACGGGCCGGTAGCGGGTTCGTTAAACGGAAACTATGAGCAAGAAATTCCGCGTCTTTGCCACCTGCGATATTGGAGAAGCTCTCGAGCTGCTGCGCAACCGTGGCTACGAAGTCGAGGTCTACCCCGACCCGCAAGCCCCACCCAAAAGCCTAATCGTCGAAAAAGTAGAATCCGGCATCGACGGCCTGATCACAACCCTCCGCGATCCGATCGACGCCGAAGTGTTCGAAGCGGGCACGAATACTCTAAAGGTTGTCGCGCAGTTCGCCGTCGGCTTCGACAACATCAACCGCGCCGACGCCAACCGCTATAAAATCCCCTTCACGCATACCGCCGACGTCCTAACCGAAGCCACCGCCGAGTTCGCCTTCTTCATGCTCGGCGTCTTAGCACGGAAAATGTGGTCCGCCGAGCACCTCACTCGCGACAATCAGTGGGGATACTGGCATCCTTACCTTCCTTTCCTCGGCGATGAAGTCACTGGCAAGACCATAGCCATCATCGGAACCGGCCGCATCGGTCTGGCCATGATCAAGAAGTGCGCCGGTTTCGACATGAACATGCTGTGCTACGACCCGGCCTACGAGAACCACGACTACATCAAAGCTATCCAAGAAGAATTGGATCTCCGCCAGAATCGCGGGATTTCGAGAGAAAAGAACTGGATAAAGTACGTGCCGTTCGAACAGGCCCTCCGCGACGCCGATTTCGTGAGCATCCACGTGCCCCTGTTGCGCCCCGAAGAAAGCGCGACGCCCACCTATCATCTGTTCAACGAACAAACCTTGAAGCTGATGAAGCCTACGGCATTTCTCATCAACGACTCGCGCGGCCCAGTGGTGGATGAACTCGCGCTGGCCAAAGCCCTCCGCGAAAACTGGATCGCCGGAGCGGCCCTTGATGTTTATGCAAAGGAGCCTCTGCCCGCGAATTCGCCGCTGCGCGATCCGGCCATCGCCGACCGTTGTCGCCTATATCCCCACTTCGCCAGTGCCGCCCGCATCACGCGCCTTTCCACCGATCCCAACAAGGGCATGGCGGGACGCTGCGTGCAAGGCCTGATCGACGTGCTCGAATCGAACTACGGCGGCGATTTCACCAAGATGCCCTATCTGGTAAACAAAGAGGCATTCTTCAGCTGATCTGGGCCGTTACTTCCCGCTAGAATGTAGAAGCAATTCAATTCAGGGACTCGAATGAAAAAAATCGTTCTGTTTTTGTTCGCTCTGTTGCTGACGATTCCTTCCATTCTTGCCGAAAACCCGACCTCCCACAGCGAACTCAAACTGATCCCGCAGCCCAAGGAAGTTCAACCTCACCAAGGCAGCTTTCGAATTCGAGCCACCACGAAGATCCTCGTCGAGTTCGGCCATCAGGCCGAAGACCGCATCGCAGCCGAAACTCTTGCGGAAGAGATCCACGATCAGTCCGGACTTAACCTCCGCATCACCGGCAGCAAAGAAAAAGGTAAACAGCCGGGAAGCACCATCGAGCTGGCGCGCCTGCAGGATCTGAGCGTGAAAAAATTTCTGCAACTGAGGGGGCTCAGGTCCGATTCCATCGGCGACCAGGGCTACCTGCTCTATGCCGACCGCTATCGCCTGATCGTGGCCGCCAATGCCGGGCAAGGCTTGTTTTACGGCGTGCAAACCTTGCGGCAACTTCTGCACCAGGAAGACGGGAAGCTGGTATGTCCTGCAGTCTCCATCCGCGATTGGCCGAGCATGGAGTGGCGCGGCGTGCAGGATGACATCAGCCGTGGCCCCATCCCCACCGAAGAATTCATGAAACGGCAGATTCGGATTCTAGCCGCGTACAAAGTGAATCTGTTCGCGCTCTATATGGAGCACGTCTTCGACTTCGCCAGCCAGCCGTTGGTCGCGCCCAAGGAAGCCGCGCTCACTCCGCAGGAAATCAACTCGCTGGTCGATTACGCCAGGCAGCTTTACGTAACCATCGTTCCCGAGCAGCAAACCTTCGGCCATCTCCACCATATGCTGAAGTATGAAATCTACTCCGATGTTGCCGAGCGCCCGCACGGCCACGTGCTGACGCCCACCAAAGATCGCTCCTACGAAGTGATCAAATCCATGTACGCCGACATGGTACCGCTTTTTCCCGGTCCCTTTCTGCACGTCGGCGGCGACGAAACCTTCGAACTCGGTCAGGGGCAAACCGCAGCTCGTGCCGCGGAAGTCGGCTTGGGCCGCGTTTATCTCGAACACATGCAGAAGATCAACGCCATTCTGCAGCCTTATCACAAGCAACTCATGTTTTGGGGAGACATCGCGGTGAAGTACCCGCAACTGTTAAGCATCTTGCCCAAAGACATGATCGCGGTCCCGTGGGATTACGACGCGAAGCCAAGCTATGAGAGCATCATCAGGCCGTATCGCGATGCTGGGCTGCGGGTGATTGTTGCGCCGGGCGCGAACAATTGGAACCAGGTCTGGCCCGATCTCGATGTCGCCTTCGTCAACATCCGCAACTTCGTTCGCGATGGTCAAAAGCTTGGCGCCGTCGGCATGATCAACACCACCTGGAATGACGACGGCGAATCGATCTATGGCATGGCATGGCCCGCGCTGATATTCGGCGCTGCGGCGGGTTGGCAGCCGGGAGAGTCCAATATCGATCAATTCAAGAATTCCTACGATTGGGCTTTCTACCGCGACGAGGGCGCGACCTTCAACGAAGTCCTGGAAAATCTCGATGCCGGGCACGCCTCGCTGGCGAAGAATCACATCACAATCGAAACCGACGAACTCTTCTGGGCCGATCCTTTCACCGCGGAAGGTGCGAGCTTGATGCAGAAACTGCTGCCCGCCGCCGGCGACATGCGCCTGAGCTCAGAGCACGCGCTGGAGTCGCTGTATCGCAACCGCGACAAAGCTCACGCCAACCAAGCCACGCTAGCAAACCTAGCGCTCGCCGCCTGGCGCTGGGACATGCTCGGCATGAAGGCAGAATTCACCCAGGAAATCGGGAAATTTTACTGGGACGCATTCCAGAATCAAACCGACGCTAGCCGCGTGGACGAGGACCTGTGGGAAATCGATGGAATCAATGCGCGCCTTGAAGACCTGCGCGACGCGACCACCCGATTGCGTGAAATGTACCGCCAAGCGTGGCTGAGTGAGTACAGCCCGTTTTGGCTGGATAATGTTCTGGTACGTTATGACACTCTGGCTCGCGAGTTTCAGAGCAAAATCGTAGCGGTGGGCCAGGCGCGCCGGCAATATGATGCAACCAAGACACTGACTCCTCCGCAGGAGTTGGGGTTTTATCTGCAGCCGTAACCAAGCCGCGAATCTGTCACGCCAATCGCAAGCATTCAAAATGTTCTCCGATCGTACCAACTGGAAGCTCACGCGCAATCGATTGACCGAAGCGCTCGACGAAGCACGCCGCCGCGGTACGAACGTGCTCGACTTGACGATCTCGAATCCTACTCGCGCAGGTTTGAAGTATGACGAGCGGGCAATTTTGCAATCGCTGGCCTCGCCGCAGGCGATGGACTACGATCCCCAACCGAAAGGTCTACTCCGCGCGCGCGCCTCGCTGGCGGAGTATTACCAATCTCAGCATGGCATTTACCTTGACCCCGAGAGATTGATTCTCACAACCAGCACCAGCGAAGGGTATTCTTTCGTCTTCCGCCTGCTCTGCAATCCGGGCGATGAACTGCTGGTTCCGAAGCCGAGCTATCCTCTATTCGAATTTCTCGCCGACTTGCAGGACGTCAAGCTGATTCCGTATCCGCTGATCTACGATCACGGCTGGCAGATCGATTTTCCGTCCCTGCAGAAAGCCGTGACCCGGCGAACGCGCGGCGTAGTGGTGGTCCATCCCAACAATCCCACGGGCTCATACGTTCAAGCCAATGAACGGGAGTTGCTGAATGCTTTCTGCCGCGAACATGGGCTTGCGCTAATTGCCGACGAAGTATTTCTCGATTACGCGCTCGACGAAGGTTCCCACCCGAGTTTTGTCACGAACGACTCGGTGCTCACTTTCACGCTGAGCGGACTTTCCAAAATCTCAGCTTTGCCGCAGATGAAGTTGGCCTGGGTCGCAGTCAGCGGACGGGACGCAGAAATTGAGGCTGCTATGGAGCGCCTCGAGGTAATAGCGGATACATATCTCTCGATGAACGCTCCCATCCAGTGGGCAACGCCAGTGCTGTTGGCGCAGAGGCAAGCAATTCGGCGGCAATTGCTTGACCGAGTCCGCGCCAATCTAGCCGAACTTGACCGCCAACTCGCCATGCAAACTCTGTGCCAGCGCTTAATCGTAGAGGGCGGATGGTACGCCGTTCTCCGCGTTCCCGTAACGCAAACCGATGAGGAGCTGGCAATCGGTCTGTTGGGCAAGAAATCCGTGCTCGTGCATCCGGGGCATTTCTACGATTTTCCTACCGACGGCTACTTAGTGCTGAGCTTGATCACGCTTGCAGAAGAATTCGCCGAAGGAATAACGAAAGCACTCGGATGGATGGTTGAAGTTGAATAGGTCGCGATCGGCCGCGGGGGAAGCTCAAACGGATCCGTATCAGGGCATGGCTTCAGCCATGCCAGCATCTTATCGGACAGGGAACGGACTTCGGCCCCTGCGGTGCCTAGAGGCGATTGATTGAAAACCGCATCCGGCACGCCTTAAGGCGTGCCATGATACGAATCCTCTCGCGCAGTCTTCAATCGCCTGCAACTCGGACTACTGAGAAGCCGCCTTGTGATGCGTGGTGGTCTTTGGCGCGGTCTTAGGCTTTGGCAATAGCCCTTTATCCATCACCATCATGAACGGATTCGGAGTATAGGAAGCCGGCTCGCCCTGGAAGTCCAGGCTTGCTCCCTCTTTCGGGATCAGCCGCAGTGGAACCTTCTCTTCGAAGGTAAGCGTTATATCCGCCTTTTTGGCGTCGATGTCGTCGGAACTGGCGGCGATGTCGAATTCAGCGGCGGTCGCTTTGATGACCGTGCCGTTCATGTAGACGGGTTTGCCTTTGATCGCATTCCAAACCGCGTCCTGATCTTCCTGCTTGCCGTTCTGGAGAACGAATTCCCATGTGGCAAAATCCATCTTATCCGGGGGGGTGGCGACTACCATGTTATGCGCCTGCTCTGGCGGTGTTGGAGCGGGCTTGATCGTAAATCCCGCGGGCTCGGCAGGATTGGCCTTGGCCTGGGCTAAAAGATCCGTCCACCCGTCGTCGGCGCCGTGATACTTCATATACTGATTCTTGGCGTATTTCTCGATTTGCTGCTGATACTGCGGAGTGGGAGCGACAATCGAAGCCCTTGTGGCATACCAGATCGCGTTCAGCGAATCCGGTGGTGTCTTCGGATCGGCCGGAGTCGGCCCGGCATAGGCCAGCGCCAGTGGATAAACCACGCTGAAGTCGGTCGGATTACCATCTGCGGCGATGCGCAAGGTCTTGCGAGCATCGTCATAGTCCTTCGCGGTCAGGTCCGCTATGCCGATAGCAGCATTGAAAATTCCCGACATCTGATCCTTCATCTTCTGGAAATCGGCGTCCGAGGTCCCATCGGGCTTCTGGAACTTCGGGAGCGAATCCAAGCCCATTTGGCCGTACTTCTTGGCATCGGCCAAAAGCTGCACTGCTTGCGGATCTCCGCCCTGCGCCTTCAAGCGATCAAAGTAGGCCAGCAGAGCCATGCCGCGCACGTTGTTGGGATCGGCGGCTACCAGTTTGGTCGCGGTGTCGATGGTCTTCTGCGAGTTATTCGTTTTCTGGTAATCCCCCATCAGGGTTTCGAGCGCAGAGACCTTCATGACGCTATTGGGATACTGGGTCATAAAGGCTTCCAGGCCGCTAATCTGGGCCGCGGGATCAGTCTGCTTAATGGCGCCGACGTAGGCGTTATATTCGGCGGGATCTTTGATCACAGGCGCCGCAGCTGGAGTACTCTGCGCAGCCTGACCGGTTGGCGGGTTCACGGCGCCGGTTGGCGGGTTTACGCTCCCCGTTCGCGGATCAACACTTCCCGTTGGAGGGTTCACGCCCGAGGTCGGCGGTGCTGCCGGTTGTGCGGCGCCTTGCGCCCCTGCCATAACACTCACCCCAAGCACAACCGTGAGCAGAATCGTTTTCATCAGTATTGGCTCCTTGCACTTTTTGGGAATCGACAATGTCTTGAGACAGCTCGCGTTCCGGGCAGCCTCCGCGAAATCGGGGCAAAACTGTGGGTTGAGAAGATTACCCTTCATTCCCGGTTTGCCGGATTATAAGTACCTGCTCATCCGAAGGCAAGCAACTTCCCGGCTACCCTTATCGGCAATTGTATAAGATGCACTTCTGGGGCGCGGCGGATGGCGCTCCTAGCCACGCTGTTACAGTTCAAAACGGTAAGGGGCGCTTATGAGCACAGACGCAGCCGACAAAGCGGATTCGCTTAACGGGCAAGTTGCGGTCATTACGGGAGCGGGGAGGGGAATTGGCGCAGCAATCGCTCGTTCGCTGGCAGGACTGGGCGCAACCGCGGTTTTGTGCGGCCGGACGGCCGCCGCGCTGGAGTCGACCGCCAAATCCATCGCCGCAAGCGGAGGCAAGGCGGAGGCCATTCTCTGCGACGTCACCGATCTGGCCTCAGTAGAAGCTGCGGCGAAGCGTGTCGAGAAATCCTTCGGCCACACCGACATCCTGGTGAACAACGCCGGCATCGGCGGACTCGGAGGCCCGCTGCACCAGCTTGCTCCCGATGCGTGGGATCAGATCCTGAATACAAATCTTCGCGGCGTCTATTATGCGATTCGCGCCTTCGCCCCAATGATGATTCGCGCCCGCTCCGGGCACGTCATCAACATCTCGTCATTGTCAGGGAAAAACGCGCTGCCGAATGGCGCAGCCTACGCAGCCTCCAAATGGGGACTGAACGGCCTGAGTTATTCCGTAGCCGAGGAACTGCGCGGTCATAATATTCGAGTGAGCGTGATCTGCCCGGGATCGACGAATACCGAATTTAGCCCTCACGAGGGAAAAAATCCAGCGAAGATGCTGCAACCTGAAGACGTGGCCCGCGCGGTGGTCATGCTCGTGACGCAGAGCCCGCAATCGTTTGTGAGCGAAATTCTTTTGCGGCCCACGCAGAAGCCGTGAGTGGGAACGAAGGCTCCAAGCTTCGGTTTAGGGATGGCTTGCGGGCGGCACGACACCATTCATCCGCAAATACACCACCATTTGTCCGTAGTGGTTCAGCGAGTGCATTAGCGACTCAACAGTAAGCGCCAGCCGCGTGACCTGTGTAGCCGATAGAGGTGAGATCGAGGACGATTTGACCGTCGCGTTCTCATTGCCGATTGCGTCGATCGCTTTGCCAAGGCGGATAAAGGAACCGCGCAAGTAATCGAGAATCTCCGCCTTAGTGCGCACTGCTTCCGGTCCAACCTCGTCCCCAGCATCGGGCGGTGGCTCCTCTCCCAGCGCGGCCGCAGCCAGAATACGGTTGGTCGCAGCCAGATGCTTAACCTGCTGCCCAAACGTACGCACCCCTTTGAATTCACCGTCAGTGGGCGCGAACCCATACTTGTCGGCAGGCATGGCGTCAGCAGCGCTCACGATTTCTTTCTCGATGGACTTCAGGAAGATCTGCAAGGCACGCTTTTCCGTCTTTGCGTCGAGAGATGCTTCCTCTTTCTCGGCATGATGATGTGCCAGGCCGACGGCAGCTTGCGGCGCTGTAAGCTCTCCGCTTTCATTCGCCTGTGCCAGCGCGGCGTCCTTTCCTGCAAGCAACAGTAAAGTTAAAAATATCCAGTTCATTTGCCTCATTGGAGTTTTCCCTGCGTGCGATAAGTGTGGGCGCATGGCCGCGCCTGCAAACACGCTACAACTTAAAGTCGACTTTAAGGCAAGCCCTATTTTGTAAATCGCTGGTCCGCGGCCAGCTAGCGGCTTGAATGCCGCGGTGCACTAC
>Ga0116125_1000146_pt1 | contig 31582 bp, 30 predicted proteins | sample June2015DPH_16_1_2_FD_89729 | JGI IMG/M metagenome (GOLD analysis project Ga0116125, IMG submission 89729) | Peatland microbial communities from SPRUCE experiment site at the Marcell Experimental Forest, Minnesota, USA - June2015DPH_16_10 | ecosystem: Environmental > Terrestrial > Soil >...
GGGGTGGGAGGACCCGCCGCCATGAACCACGATTCACTTCTGCCGTTCCAACGACTCGACGCGTACAAGGTCGCGAAGGAGCTCGCTCGTCGCGTTCACGAGGTGCACATCGGTGACGCCGAGCTTCGCGATCAAGCGACTCGGGCCGCCAAGAGCGCGTTTCTCGGGCTCTGCGAGGGGCTACCGAGCGATGCCTCCGGCATCCGACGGCGCCACTTCGACATTGCGAACAACTCGCTGCACGAGCTGGTCGGCGCCGTCGATCTCGCCGAGGCCATCGGCGCCCTCGGGGCGGATGCCACGGGCGAGCTCTTGGCGCTCGCGACCCGTCTCAAGCGCATGATTCGCGCATTGCATCGCTGACCGGTCGCGATCGACGGCGCGCGGTGGACGCCGCGCGCCGCCGTCCGCGTCGCCGAATGAGCCGCCCTCCGCGATCACCGAATGAGTCGCGTCGTCATGGCGACGAACCGGTCGGCATGCGAGTGCACCGCGTCGATCGCGTCGCCGCTCGCGTCGCCCGCGGCGATCGCGATCTCGACCGCCGCGGCCGCTTCGCACGCCTCCGCGCGCGCAATCGCGAATGCCCGTGCCTTGTCCGCGGGACTCACTCGACCCGCGGCTTCCGCCGCGTTGAGACACGCGCTCTTGGCCGCGCGCATCGCCTGATCCCGCAAGTGACTGTCGCGAATCCGAGCCTCACGAACCGCCGCGAGAAGCTTCATCGCGACACCGTACGCTTCGAGTTTGTGGTGGGGGAGCCGAATGTCCTGCATGGGCCGTGTTCCTTTCGCCCCGTCGAAGGAACACGGCCCATGCATCCGAAGAGCACCCATCGAGCGAGCGCCTCAAGGTTGCAAACTCAGTGACGCCGCAACGCGGCGGCACGAGGTTGCACGTAGCGAGACGCGGCACCGAAGTGGTGCAAGGGGGCATTTCCATTCCTCGCTGCTCGGGCCCCCCTCCGCTGTCGCGATGCTGGGAACGCAGGCGCTCCACGACTGTCGGTCGACGAAGACGCTCACCTGGTCGGCCTCCCCGGAGGCGAATCCGACGTTGATGTCCAGCAGCGGCAGCGTGGTCAGCGTGGCCGCGGCTTCTACTACCGGAACGGTGACCGAGCTGTTCGGAGGCAGCGCCACCGAGGTCGGGGCTGCGAACCAAGAGGCCATTGTCTGGACTGGGGGGTTCTGAAGGTCACTGCCGGGTTCGAGCTTCGCCGCGCGGGTAAGGGCACATCCAACCGTGGATGCGCACGCCGCCAGGAGGTCGGCGAATTGGCACGCGGGTTCCTCGGCGCACGCGCCGCACCCGGACGTCAACAAGGGCCGTAGCGTCATCGCAAGGAGAAACGCGCCCATGAGAACCATGCGGAAGCGCATGCGGCCCGTCGTGTAAAGCGCGTACCGTCGACAATGTCTCGCAGAGGGCCGCCTCAGTTAGCCCGCAACCCGCGACAACGCTGTCCCCGGCTTGCGGAGGGGCACCGGAATGGCTCGAGGAACTCTGGGGTGTCCCCGCTGCTTGCCCTTGCGCGAAACGGATGACAAGCAAACTTGTCGTCGAGGGCGAACACATCGGGTTGGGCGAGGTAAATCACTGCTCAACGGGCGCTTGGTGCGCTCGCGCTGAACCGGAGCGGGCAAGTCGACGTCCGGGCCGGCACGATGGCAAGAGCCGGTCATGCCGTCCGATTTCTGCAAGACGGCGGCGCCGCGCTCATCTACACCCGTCTGTCATGACGGAAAATCTGAGGTTCGAGGGTCTGACGCTTACGGTGGAGACCGTGGAACGATCCATCGAGTTCTACAGCGGCAAGCTAGGGCTGAAGGTCGCGTGGAACGCGCTTCCAGCCTTCGCCATGATGCGCCACGGCGCGGTCACGCTCGGCTTGCTCGCCGCCGCGGAAGCGCGAAAACAGGGGGTTGCCGACTCGAGTCCCTCGCAGAAGGCCGCCATTCACGTGGAGTTCACGACGGACGACCTCGACGGCCTCTACGAGCAGCTCAAGGCGAAGGGCGTGACGTTTCATCAGCCTCCACACGACGAGCCCTGGGAGCGTTCGATGACGGCGTTCGATCCCGACGGCTACGCCGTCGAGTTTGCCCAAGGCAAGCGCGGGCACAACCAGACGAAGCCCTGACCGCCCCCAGGTCGACGTGACGGCGCCGTTTTCGGTGGTACCGATACAGCCCGAGGCGCCGCTCGCGTCTCGCAAGCACCTTGTTCACGCTCCTACGGCTCTCCGTCAGCGTCCTTGCAAATTCAAAGTTCTAACGTTCAATATACAAGGATGATAGCGCGCCGTGCGCTTCAGACCCAGATTGGCGGGCAACTCGGGACGCGAGTAAGATATTCGTATGCATAAGGCGCGCGTGACGGTCACCGTGAGACCGGAAGTGCTAGCGAAAGCCGAGCGGCAGGTCCGGCGTGGTCGGGCCACGTCGGTCAGCGCCTGGGTGGATGCGGCGATGGAGGAAAAGGCGCGGCGCGAGGATCTCGCAGCGCTGCTGACGGAGATGAAGGCCGAAAACGGTCCGGCAACCTCCGAGGAGCAAGCGTGGGCGCGCGCCGTGCTCGGTCTTTAGTGCTCGATGCGGGGGCGCGCATCGCGTTCGAGCGAAACGATCGGAAGGTCCGCACGCTTGTCGAGCTCGCGCTGGCTCATGGCGCCGCGATCCATGTTCCGGGCGGCGTCGTCGCGCAGGTCTGGCGGGACGGCAGCCGGCAAGCTCGCCTCGCGCGCCTGCTCGGCTCGGGCCTCTTGCAGGTGCAGTCTCTCGATCGAGAAGAAGCGCAGGGGACCGGCGCGCTCTGCGGCAAGGCAGGCGTGAGCGACGTCGTGGACGCGAGCGTCGTCCTTCTGGCCCGTCGTCAACACGCGACCGTCGTGACGAGCGACCCCGCGGATCTGGCCCGCATCGACGCGACGCTGACCCTCGTGACGTGTTGACCGCTGTCTGTGCATGGGAATTATAAGTGGGCGCCGGTCGAGACGCCGCCTCTGGGGCTGCCCGTACGAAATCCGCCCCGCCGGATGCCGGGCATGCGGGCTTTAACTTCTCCCCCTGTTTGCCCCATCCTTCGCCCCACTTTCTCGAGAGGGCCCGCGCCACCGGAGTCGCGGAGGCGACGACGCCCGGATGCTCTCGGCCGGCGCGAGCGATCAAACACGCGCTCAGATAACGCGGGCGCTCGGTGTAGAGTACACATCGAGTGACGTGGCAGGTGCCGTCTTGTCGTGCATCGTACATGCCGTCGGAGACTCACATGCGACAACCATCCATCTCGTGGACCGCTTGTGGGTACAGAGATGCCCGGACGAGGTTCAAGCCACTCCATTTGCGACGAAATGCCTCAACGACTCGATGGCGTACATGCTGCACACTCATTTTTTCGATCAACCGGTCGGGATAATCGATTTTGGCAGCTCGCCCCGATCGGCAAAGAGAGCAGCGGGCGTCTGACCTCGGCTTTCGCGCCAAGCACCCTGACACCCGACGTTCGGCTCGTTGTCACGAGCGGGGCTGACGGTTCCGACGCGTCGCCGAGGACGGACATCGCCACGACGATTCGCGGGGCGTTCCTTACCGAAGCCGGTCCCGTTGTGCTCCCCTTCCTGCGGTTGCACGGCTCGTTCGGCTACGTTCGGGACGGCGACGTTCAGGTCGTCGAAGTGCCGCTTGAGGGCGGCCTGACTCTCCTCGTCGCGCTGCCGGATTCGGAGCGCGGACTGCCGGACGTCGAGGTTCACCTGAGCAGCCTCTACGCTCGATGGCGATCGGAGATCGTGAACAAGATCGCAATACTGGAGGTCCCGCCGTTCAAGATTACCTCGTCGATCGTGCTCGAGAACGCGCTTCGGGCGGCTGGCCTGCCCCTCATGTTCGAGACCGAGACCGACTTTGCGCGATTGTTCGCGCATGCCCAAGATCCACGTGGACCATTTCGGTCATTCTGTACGATTCATGTGGGGCGAGCGCTCAGGCGCGCCAGGGGTCGCGCAAGCCTTTGGGCGGACGGCACCCCTGGTGATCCGCGCGGATCATCCCTTCTTGTTCATCGCTCGTGAGCCCGAGACGGGCGCCATCGTGTTTATCGGACGAGTCCGCCGCACGCCTCGAGTCCGAGCGTCCTGCACGGGCCGTCTTCCTTTCGCCCCGTCGAAGGAACACGGCGTCCAATCACTTGAGCGGGCGGGAGCGCTCGTCCGGGCGCGTCTTGCGCCGTGAGCGTTACAGACAGGACTTGGGAACGTCCACGCACGTGAGCCGGAACAATGCGCCGCTCTTTGCGGTCGTCGCTAAGGAGAGGAACCCCGAGGGCTCCGGCGAGCGCGATGCAGAACGCGTGGCCTTCGTGCAGCGTAGACGAAGCCGGCGCATCCTCGGCGCGAACGCTCTGTGACCGGAGCGTCGGCGTCGCTGCGAGGGGGAGCGGAGCTGAGGCCGACGCAGCGGAAATGACCGAGATCCGCTGAGCGGCATGGGCCCCGCCCGACTCGGGCAATTGGCACGGCTCGCGATTGATCCCACGAGCTCCGCCCGGACGTCGCTCTCACTGATGCAGTTTCTCTCCCTTCGCCAACATCGCGACGAACTGGGCGATGCGACGGGCTCGCGTTTCCGCCTTCTTCGCGTTGTGAACTCGCCACAAGATTGCGTATCGGTTGTGAGCCTCCAGCGTGGCGAAAAATCTCTGCGCGCGAGGGTTGTTCGCGAGTGCCATTGCGAGATCCTCGGGCACCGACGCGTCTCTCTGCGATGGGTAGGCTCGATCCCACCGACCGTCCCTCTTGGCTCGTTCGACCTCCGCAAGCCCGAAGGGCATCATCTTGCCGGCCGCCATGAGCGCCATTGCCTTGTCGCGATTGATCTTCGACCACACGCTCTTGGAGCCACGTAGCGTGAATTTCTGAAGCCACCATGCTTCGTCGAACGCCTTCTTCTGCCCATCGATCCATCCCCAAACGAGTGCGACCTCGATCGCTTCGGCGTAGGTGACCGAGGCACTTGTCGACGTCTTCTTGGCGATCTTCAGCCATACCCCACGCGACGAGGCATGGTTCGACGCCAGCCATGCGGACCACTCTTCGGCATCCGCGAACGAGACCACCGGAATTTCCGTCTCGATCGCCTTTCTTGCGGCGACGAAGCGCTTTTTATTCGTCCTGTTCAGCGTCGCCCTCACTTTCGCATAGGCCGGAATTGAGCCCGTATCCAACTCACCACGTTCTTCGCGATCTGGTCAGCCGCCGGAGCTGTCCGCAAAATGATACAGCGACCGCCGTCGCCTCGGTCGCGAAGTTGGCTATCGCGACGTCCGCTGCAGCGTCCGAAGCCTCCGAGTCAAGCGCAGCGGCGTCGGCCGGAGCGGCATTTTCGGAACCGGCATCCGGAGATAGCGGGTATTTAGCGGGTATTGAGCGCATTCTCGAGGAGTCGACAAAGGATGTCGAGCCGGAACGGCTTGCATAAATAGTGGTATGCCCCGTCGCCTGTGGCCTCCGCCGCGGTCTCGAGCGAGCTGTACGCGGTCATCACGATGACGGGCCGCGAGGGGTCGAGCTTGAGGGAAGCCCGTAGGAGCGCGAGGCCGTTGACTTCCGGCATTCCGAGGTCGGTGATGAGGGCATCGACTCGTTCGGCGGCAAGCCGCCGCAACGCCTCGCGACCCTCGCTCAACGCGTTCCCCTCGTAGCCGCGGTGACATAGGCTTTCGGCTATCACTTCCGCCATATCGACTTGGTCGTCGACGACGAACACCCGTGGGACGTCAGCCGTGGGCATGGATCTTTGCCTTCATCGCAACCGGGATCTCGATGCAAGCGCGGGTGCCTCGCTCGCCGTTGGGTGAGATGGTGAGTTCGCCTCGATGGCTCTTGGCGATCTCCGATGTGATGGCCAGGCCCAAGCCGGTTCCGCTGCCGGCGGCTTTGGTCGTGAAGAACGATTCCTTGGCGCGCGCCGCAACCTCGGGGCTGATCCCTACGCCGTCATCGGTCACAACGAACACGACCTCTTGCGCGTCGGACCGAGTCGAGATCTCGACATGCCCTCCGGGTGCGCAGGCATCGCAGGCGTTGAGCAGCAGGTTGACCATGGCCTGTTCGAGCAGCGCGCGGTCGCACAAGATTTCAGCCGCGTTCGCGACCACGTCGATGGACAGCGCGACGCCTGCCTTGGCGAACCTGTGTTCGACCGAGGCGGCGGCCGACCGAACCACGTCGCCGGGATGGGTTCGGGCGAGCGAGGGCGGACCGCCTCGCGCCATATCGAGAAAACGCCGAATGACATTCCGGATCCGGTCCACCTGCCCAATGATGGCTTGCGCGGCACGCACGTCCCGGTCGTCTTGATCGGGCCGCCCGCCAATCTGCTCGGCCCGACCGATGATGACCCCGAGCGGCGTGGAGACCTCATGCACGACGCCCATCGCGAACGTTCCCATCGTGGCCATCCGCTCGGCCCGCGCGAGTCGGTCTTCGCTCTCGCGTTCCACGTGGGCGATCGCAAGTTGTTGCTGCGCCTCGAGCTCGCTTCGCTGGTTTCGCAAAGCGACTCCGCCGAAGGTCAGCACCAGGCCTGTGGCCATAGCCACGCCGAGCAGGAAACGCCAAAACGCCCGCGTTTCGCGATCGCGCTGGGGAGCCGCAGTAGCGACCGCCACGACTCCCCATCGACCGAGAGGTCCGGCATCGACGTGAGTCAAGCCAGCCATCGCCGTTCGGGGCATCAACCCGAGCGCGGCCGCTTCGCTTCGATTGAGCCGGACCGTCGCTTCCCCTCGATCGAGCGCTTCGCGAATGGGTGCGGATGCCAGCACTCGGCCATCGCCGGCATGCAGCGCGGTCTCGCTGGGAAGTCGGACGAGAAGAAGCTGGGTTGCATCGGATGGCTGCACGGGTGGCGAACCCAAAAGCTCGGAAGCACCGAGCGTCACGTCGACCCAGCGACCGTCGGCGATCGGGACCGTCAGCAGCAGTCTGGACGGGTCCGGCGCCCTCGGCGCTCCCGACGTGCGGACGTTGAGCGTACGGTAACGACCTTCGCTCCACCCCGGGCCCCGTTCGGAGGCGAGGACGGCGTCGCGCTCCACAGTCGCGAGGTGAGCCCGGAGATCGGGCGCGACCACGGACGCGACGACCGCTTGTTGCCGACCGAGATCGGCAAGGATCGCCTCCGACTCACGTCGTGAATCCCACCAGGCGAACCCCGTGACGGCGCCGATGGCCAAAAACATCCACGCCAGGAGGTGGGAGCGTCGCCGCGCGCGAAGCGGGCCATCACGAGCCGATCGGAGCGCGTCGAGCATACGGGGCACAGCTCTGAGCAAGTCGCAGGCCATCCCAACGTACCCGCCCAGCGGCCACGGGGATTGCGATCGAAGACGGCGATCGGGAATTTTTCCCGGTTGGGAGGGAAAAGATCCGATCGCCCAGGTGGAAGGACTCGGGTGCCAGGGCCAGGCTCGGCTACGCGATCAGGGGCTGGCGCGCGCGCCAGTGCCACCGTGGGCGGCCTGAGTGCGGACGAGCCTTGACCGTTCGATCGCCACGGACCGCAGTTTTCCCGGCGAGGCGCCAGTTTTTGGATGAGCTCATGGGTTTCTGCGGAGACGCGGAGGACGGACAGCGCTACGAGTACTTGGGCCGTTGCCATGTTGCCGCGCGTTCTCTTGGTCGATGACGACCTCGATCTAGCCGTCACTCTGTCGGAGAGTCTTCGCGAACGGGGCTACGAGGCCGAGCCGTGCGCTTCGAGCGAGGTGGCGGCAAAGCGGCTTGAAACCGAACCGATCGACGCCTTGGTCACGGATCTGCGCATGCCGGGCATCGACGGCATGGGCTTGCTCGCTCGGTCGCGTGCAGCCAATCGAGAACGTCCTGTCATCGTCATGACGGCCTATGGGGCCGTGGAGACCGCCATCGAAGCCATTCGGCAAGGCGCCTACCACTACCTTACCAAGCCCTTTGCCATCGGCGAGTTGGTTCTCTTTCTCGGCCGCGCGATGGACGACAGGCGTTTGCGGGGCGAAGCGCGCGCGCTCCGCACGACACTTCGCGCGGAGTCTGCGCTCGGCAGTCTCATCGGGACGAGTGCGGCCATGCGCGAGGTCTTCGAGGTCGTGACACGCGTTGCCGCTGTGGCGACGCCCGTGCTGCTGGTGGGCGAAACCGGAACCGGCAAGTCGGCCCTGGCTCGCGCCATTCACTCGAACAGCCCTCGGGTCGACGGCCCATTTGTCGCGGTGAATTGCGCGGCCCTTCCAGAGACGTTGCTCGAAAGCGAGCTCTTCGGGCACGTCAGGGGTGCGTTTACGGGCGCGACGTCGGCGCGCGACGGTTTATTCGCCGAAGCGAGCGGGGGCACACTTCTGCTCGACGAGATCGGCGAGATGTCCGCGGCCCTGCAGGCGAAGCTTCTGCATGTTCTCGAAAGTGAGACCGTGCGAGCGGTCGGTGCCAGCAAGGAACGGCGAATCGACGTTCGGATCGTCGCGGCCACGCACCGCGATCTGCGCCAACGCGTCGGCCTCGGCACCTTTCGAGAAGACCTATTCTATCGCCTCGACGTCGTGACGATCGAGATTCCCCCGCTGAGGCATCGCCCCGAAGACATTCCGCTGCTTGCCCACAGGATGCTCACGCGTGCGAAAGAGAAACATCCGCAGTCGCCCGTCGAACGCTTCTCGCGTGAAGCGATGGCGAGGCTCGTCGAACATCCTTGGCCGGGCAATGTCCGGGAACTCGCGCATGCGATCGAGCGGGTCGTCGTCCTTGCGCGCACCTCCGAGGTGACCCCGCCCGACTTGCCCGCGACCGTCACGGGCCCAACGCCGATCCCGATGCCCAGCGGCTCGGGCGCCGGAGTCCTTCCGATTCGGGAGATCCAGAAGCGTTACGCGGTATGGGCGCTCGAGCGATTGGGCGGGCACAGGAGGCGAACCGCCGAAGCCCTGGAGGTCGACAGCAAGACACTGGCCAAATGGCTCAACGGCGACGGTGAAAGCTAGCCCGGAGAGCGTCAGCACCCGAAATTCGACCTCGAGCGGGCGCGCGCGTCCTTTGGACGTTTCCCTGTGCCGAAAGCGAGAGCGGGGAAAGAGTGTGCTCATCTTTCGTTGGGTCACTTCTGTTCAGCCCGGAAGCTTCCATCCCAATCCTGCGGGGGTGGCTCTGCCAAATACCGTCGGCACCGCGCCGCAAGGACCTCGGCTGGGCCGTCGCCCTCGCATGCTTGGAGAAGCGTTAAGGCCGCCGCGAAGTCGCGTCTCACGTACGCGGCGTGCGCAGCTTCGTACGTGCGCATCCGCTCCCGATCTCTCAAATCCTCGCTCGAGACCCCCAGCAGCTCGTAAACCCCGACGGCCTTGGTCTTGCCTTTGACGGCCACGACGTCGACCAAACGAAAAGCAAAGGCCTGACGCGCACGGCGCTCGACCGACTCGCTGACAAGCACCGCGACATTGTAGAGCTTGCACAGAGTTTCGAGTCGGGCGGCGATTCACTCCGTCCCCCAATGCCGTCTAGCTGAGACTCGCTGGAGCGCCGAAATGACCCACCATGACCGTATCCGTGTTGATCCCAAAGCGCGTGCTCGTGCATCGGTTCGACGGTGCGGGTGAGTACGGCGTCTGCCGGACCGGCAGAAGAACGGAACACCGAGAGCTGCCAGCGATCGCGTGGCTCGGTGCCCATGCTGCCGTTGGCCCCGAAACCGAGCCGATCGGCGTGTGTGAAGGTCACCTCGGCGACTTCCTCGTCATTGAGCAGTTCCGTGGTCAGAAGCATCTCGAGAGCTGGCCCGAGCGAGACGTCGACGACGCCCGCCCGTATCACTCGCTCGATGTTCTGGAGAGTGTGCGCGCCCTGGTGAAGTTCGGTATGGACCTCCGCTTCGACGCGCATCGCGGCCGACTCGCGTACGCGCTGAGCTCCGCTCAGCATGGATCGCTTCGAGCTTTCGAAAAAAATGACGAACAATCCCGCGACAAGTACGGACACACGGCGATCGTTGCCGAGCTTAGCGAGCGTAAGCTGCTGCCCAAAGGCAGGGAGCCGATGCAATCCCCAGTTCCCGCTCTGCCGCCTGTGTTCCACCGCGGGCGTGCCCTCACTTTGCGGGAGCCAAGTCGCCCGCAGGATGCCCGTGTTCCTTCTCTTCGTCGTCATCCTTTTCGGGATGCTCCTTCGCGAACAGCATGAACATGACGGGGACGAGAAAGAGCGACAAGAAGGTGGACGAGGTGAGCCCGCCGACGACGGAGAGCGCCAGCGGCTGGTTCGCTTCGGACCCCTTTTCCAGGCCGAGTGCGGTTGGCACGAGCCCGATCACGGTGGCTAGACTCGTCATCAGGATGGGAACGAATCTCGATCTGGCGGCCTCGACGATGGCCACGGCCTTCTCCTTGCCCTCTCCGAGGCGTCTATTCGCGTCGTCGACGAGAAGAATGCCGTTCGATACGGCAATGCCGATGACCATCAAGATTCCCATGAGCGCAGTGATCGAGAATCCTTGCCCCTCCGACAGGAGGGCAAGGACGATCCCCACGAGTGCCACGGGGATGGTGAAGAGCATGACGAACGGCAGACGCAGAGACTTGAACTGAGAGGCCATGATCATGAATACGACCATGACCGCGAGACCCAGTGCGAGCCCGAGCCCGGAGAACGTCGTCCTCATCAGATCCGTTTCACCAACCCAGTCGTACTTCAGGTCACGGGTCGCGTGCGTTTTGGCGAGCGCTGCATCCAAGTCTTTCGAGACGCTGCCGATGTCGCGTCCCTCCGTTTGCATATACACGTGGAGCGCCCGCTCCAGGTGGTTTCGCTCGACGGCGATCGGTCCGGTTTCGCGAACGATGTCGCCGTACGCGCCCAATAGGACAGGGCGCCCCTCGGGGTCGACGCGCACGGGCAGCTCCGCGAGTTGTTGCGTTTCGGTCACGCTGTGCGGGTCGTAATAGGTGACGACGTAATAGGATTGGCCATTGTGCGGGTCGATCCATACGCTCGGAAGGTTGATGTTCCCGAGGGTTCCATCGAGCGTCGTCTGCGCGGCAGCGCGAGCGTCGATGCCCACGAAGCCCGCCGTCTGACGATTGGTATTGACGTGAATTTCGGGGTAGTTCAGTTGCACGGAGAGTCGGACGTCGCGCACGCCGGCGATGGTCCTCGCAACGTCGGCGATCGCGCTGGCCGATTCATGCAACTGCTGCAGGCTGTTGCCGCGCACCTCGATGGCGAGCGGCGCCGTGTACCCGTTGGCGAATACGCTTGCCACGAGCCCGCCCGGGTAGACGAGCACCTCGACACCCGGGAACTCGCGATTGAGAATCTCTCGCGCTTTCGCCCCGAGCTCATCCTGCGAAAATTTCCGATGGTCGGGGTCGTTGAACTGCAGGCGCAAGTATCCTGTATTCGGCGCGACGTTGGGACTGACCAGAGCGCTCCGGGCGTTTTGCGGGGCGCCGAGGTTCTCGATGACCATCTCGACCGCGCCCTTGGGCAGACCCGTCTTGAGCGCGTTGCCCATCGCTTTGATCTCCCGCGTTGCGTCGTCGAGTGATGTCCCGGCGGCGAAGCGCACGTAGATCTGCGCCATCGACTCGTCGATCGCGGGAAAGAACGTCGTGGGCAGGCGCGACGCAGCCACAACCGACGCCACGACGAGCACGGCGGCCGCACCGATCACCGTCGTGCGGAACGGCAACACGTGCGAGAGAAGGATCGAGTATGTTTCCGCGGTTCGGTCGACGAAGGCTTCGATCTTTTTCCAGAAGCCCTTGTGTTCGGCATGGCCCAGAAAGTAGCGGCACGCGACCGGTGTCACAGCCATGCTGACGAAGTAGGACGCGACCATGGCGACCGCGACCGTGAGGGCCAAGGGTGCAAACAGCTTCTTGGCAAGGCCCGCCAGAAGCAGAACCGGAAGGAGCACGGCCATGGTCGTCAACGTCGAAGCGAGCACGGGCAGCGCGACGGCGTTGGTGCCCTCGAGAGCCGCTTGCCGCGCACTCATGCCACCGCGTTGATGCCGGTGGATCGACTCGAGCACCACGACCGCATCGTCGACGAGCCGTCCCATCGCCAGCGTGAGTCCGCCGAGCGTGAAGGCGTTCAACGTCTCGCCGGAGGCGTACAGAATGATCAGGGTGATGGCGAACGAGAGCGGGATCGCCGCTGAGACGATGAGTGTGCCCCGAAGGCTCTGAAGAAATAACAAGATCACGATGCTGATGAGGACAAGCGCCTGGACGATCTCGCGTTTGAGACCGCTGAAGGTCGTTTTCACGAAGGTCGACTGATCGAACGCGGCAGTCACCTTCATACCGGGCGGCAAGTTGGGCAGATTCTTGACGATCTTGTAGACCGCCTCGACGATCTTGAGTGTATTGCCGCCGGGGATGCGCAAAACATTCAAATAGACCGCTTCCTTGCCGTCTACGGAGACCGACTGGACCGGCGGAGTGCCCCCGTCCTCGACCCTCGCAACGTCTTGGATGAGGACGGATTTATCGCCCACCATTTTCATGGGCGCTTCACCGATCGTCTTGACGCGCTTGGGCACGGCGTCCGTGTAGACGTTGGCATCGAAAAATTTCGAGATGAGCTCACCGGATGGCAGGAGCGCATTCGACAGGGCCACCGCGCTCGAGACGTCCTGTGCGGTGACGCGTCTGCCTTGCGCCTTGACGGGGTCGACGATCACGTTGATCTGGCGCATGCGACCGCCGTCGGGGGCCGCGCTGGCGACGCCCGAAATGCCTTCGATGAGGGGCTCGATGTAGTTGAAGGCATAGTCGTAGAGCTGCGGCCCCGTGTAGCTCTCGCCGGTGACCACGACCTGGACGACCGGCGCGTTGGACGGATCGTACTGAAGAACGAATGGAGGCAAGACGCCGAGACTCTTTGGGACGGCCGCCATCGCAAAGCCGACCGAGGATTGAACCAGGGTCTGCGACGAATTCAGGTCGGTGCCCCACTGCAGCCACACGTAGATGATGGAGAAGCCGTTGCGGGAGACGCTCTGCACGTGGTCGACGCCCGGCGTCGAACTCACATATTTCTCGAGGCGCCACGAGATCGTGCTCTCGACGTCTTCCGGACCGAGACCGGGGCAAAGCGTACCGATGACGAGTACGGGCGGCGTCAACTCCGGGAACGTGTCGATGCTCATGCGCGGAGTCACGACCGCGGCGAAGACCATGAGGCCGATGCAAAGCATCAGGATGGCAATCGGGTTTCGAAGCGCGAGCCCGGTCATGGGTTCTTCCCCGCTGACGGGGAACTCTGCGTGACATTGCTTGCAGCGCCGGTCGGCTCCGTTTGGGCTGTCTTCGAAACGACAGGATCCCCGTCTTTGAGGAGGGCGCGGCCCTCGACGACGATCAGGCTTCCGGGCCTCAAGGCGTCAGGGTGAAAGAAGACGTTCGGCCCGACCTCACCCATCTCGATGAGCGTGCGGGCGTGGGCCAGGCCGCCATCGACGGTATAGAACGTTGCCTTCTGGTCACTGATACTGACGGCCGAGAGCGGAACGGCCGTAGCGGGCACGGGGTGGCCTACGGGAAGATGGACCTCGCCGGTGGTGTCGACCGGAATGTGTCGGTCGGAATCGTCGAGGTCGATCTCGAAGTGAACCGTCCGTGTACCGGGGTCCGCACTGGGGGCGCGCCGCGTGATGCTGGCGGGAATATCGAGATTGAGCGCGACGACGCGGACCGTGACTTTGGCGCCCGGGGCAATGGCGTCAAAGTCGCTCTCCGGGGCGTCGGCGGTCATTCGGACGGTATTCCGATCGACGACGCCGATCATCTCCGTGCTGGGACGGACGAAGGATCCGGGGTCGACGAGTCGAAGCGAGACCTCCCCGTCGAACGGCGCCCGCAAGATGCAGTCATTGACGTCGAGGCCACTCTTCATGAGGGTCGCTTGCTCGGCGGCGAGCTCGCTGGCCTCGGCGGTGCTCCTGGCCGTAATCAGTTCCGACTCGTTGGGGGAGACAAAGCCTCCGTCCAAAAGGGATTGCGTGCGCGTCGCTTCGTGCGCAATGGCCTGCTGTCGGGCGGCAATGGCCTTCGCTTGCGAAGAGATCGCGGAGGTCTGAGCGTTGGCATACCGGCAGTCGAGAGTGGCGAGGACTTCCCCTTTTTTGACGACCGCCCCTGGACGCACGAGTACGGTCTCCACATAGGCCGAGATGAACTGGGGTCCAACCTTCGCGTCGACCCAAGGGCGGAGGGTCCCCACATAAATGTGCACCGCACGATACGGCTCGCCTTTCGCCGCCAACACGGTGACCGGCTTTGGCGCGGACGCGAGTGCTACCTTGTTGACCCTTGAGTCCGCACGATGCACGAGCGCCCAACCTCCAGCAAGCACCACCAGGACCCCTGCGCCGATCGCGAGGGGTACGAACCGATACCGACTTTTGACCTTCGGCCCGGCCACCGGGCTGCCCGAATCACGCACCGTCGAAACGACCGGCATGTCCATGGGCAAGATCATAATCCTTGTGCGATAGCCAGTTGGGGCGCGGCGCGATTGGGGAGCGAGCGCGAATGGGCCGGCTGGCGAGCGGCTGAGCGCGGTTCCTTCATGAGCGCGGAACGAGCGAGCATGGGACGTGCCAGCCTGCAGCGCGGGCCAAACGTGGCGATCTCGAGGAGGACGCTCGCGGGGGCCATAGGAAATTTTCCCGATCCGGCACTGGGAAATTCTCCCGATCGCCATTCGCCTGCGGCACAGTACCGAGCCGACTCGGTCGCTGGCGCCGTTCCTGTGTTCGGTATTGGCACGGCAATTGCTTGATTTGGCGCTATGATCGTCCAATCGGCCGTTCGGTGGGGCCTCGCCGTTTTCCTGCTGATTGTCCTGTTCGCATGTTCGGAGTCCACCACCTCGGGCCCGGGGGTTATCAATCCGCCGGGCATGGGCGTATGCCGAGACATTGGCGCGAGGTGTGTTAAGGCCAGCGATTGCTGCACGCTCGTATGTGACGACGGGATCTGTGCGCCCAAGCATCCTTGAAGGGCCCACGGTCGGCGTGGAGTGGGGCGAACCGTGGATCGGCCGGGACCGTTGCGAGAGGGTGCGTCACCGCATAGGCGACGAGCGAACACGGGGGCACCTTGTCGAGCTCGGTCGCCTGCTCCGCGTAGCGCTTGCTCCGCGCAGCGCACGGTCGAGGGCCAGGGGCTCCCGCTCCGCCACCACCACAGCGGACCGACCCTTGCATGTCGGTTCGCATGCCTCGTTTCAGCACCATCCTCCCGCTTCTCATCGCTGCCGGGTGCGCTTCCCGATATGACTATGTGCCGACGACGAACGCGACGGCGAGCATGCAGGGCCGAGTTGCGGCCGACTACCCCATCCCTCCGAATGCGCCGCAGGGTGACGTGCGGATCGCATCCTATGGAATCACCGACGTCTCACCGAAGAATTCGCCCAATGAGATCCATCGCGCCCTTCACTTGCGCCTCGTCGTGGCCGACAACAGCCCCACACCTTGGACGTTCGACACGCGAGAGCAGCGGCTCGACCTCAGCGGTCACGGTCCCATCGCACCCGCATTCGCCTCGGCGAACCCCGGGGCGCCGCCCCCTTTAGTCACCGTGGATCCGAACGCGAAGCGAATCGTCGATCTCTTCTTTTTGCTTCCCTCGGACGTCCAGCACGCCGATGTGCTTCCCGAGTTTGACGCTTTATGGCAGGTGACCACACCCTCGGGTGTCGTCGTCGAGCGGACGCCGTTCGAGCGGCTCTTGGTCGAGCCCGACTACGGTGGATACGACGATTGGGACTACGGTCCAAACTACTACTGGGGAGGTCCGTTCTGGATGAATGGCGACTGGTCCTACGGCGGCGCTCCCTATCAAAATTTCGGCGCGGGCGTCCTGATTCATCGGTCTGGGGCCTTCGGACGCGGTGGGTTCCACGGCGGCGGTCGTGGCGGTGGCGGCGGGGGCGGTCATGGCGGCGGCGGACACCGGTAGATCCGCTCGATCGCGGACTCGGAACGCGCGCTCACCACACTCCGACGCTCTGCGTCGCGCCCGCCCTCCCTTTCTTTTGGTTCATCGCTGCCACAGGATTCGTGCGTCCTCCAGTGGAATCGCCACGCCCTCGCAGTGCGGTATCACGCGCGCCGTGTAGTCCGCAGACGGGCGGACCGTTGCGACGCTCGCGCCGTAGAGGTATCCGCCGACCACGCCGTCAAGCGGACGCAGGCGCTTCATCTCCTGGCGGACAGGCACACTGCCGTTGATACCGTCCGCGTAGAGTTCCACACGTGCCGCATCCGGGTCGAGATCGTTGAAACCGACCTGAACCTCGAAGACGTGGTGCTCCCCACGAGTCTCGACGCTCACTTCGCGGAAGTGCACTGTGCCCCACTTTTCGTCCAGACTGTGCCGCCAGTCGACGATTGGCTTGCCGCGTGCGCCTTGATTGGCAACGCGGGCACGGTACGCAGCCGCAGCGGGAAGGTAGTGCCGATCCGTGTATTCGTGCACCGTGCGGTTGGTGGAGAACCGCGGCGTCAACTGCGCCATGCTTTCCCGTACTCGTTTGACCCATGCGGTCGGAATGCCGGTGTTGTCTCGAGTGTAAAACTCCGGGATCACCTCTTGCTCGAGCCGATCGTAGAGCGCGTTGGCTTCAACGGCATCCCACGCGGGATCTTCGCCGTGCTCCCGCCCGTCGCCCAAAGCCCACCCGACTTCTGGCGTGTACGCTTCCGCCCACCAACCGTCCAGCTCCGAAAGATTGAGGCCGCCATTCACGAGCACCTTCATCCCGCTCGTTCCGCTGGCCTCCCAGGGTCGTCGGGGTGTGTTGATCCAGACGTCCACCCCGTGCACCAGGCGCTCCGACAAGAGCATATCGTAGTCGCTCAGGAAGACGACGTGAGGTCGGGTTTTTGGTTGGCGGATGAAACGTATCCACTCCTGAATCAAGGCCTGTCCCGCCTGGTCCTCCGGATGCGCTTTGCCGGCGATGATGAGTTGGACGGGGCGCTCGGGCTGGGTCAGAAGGCGCAGCAATCGCGCCGGATCGTGCAGCAAGAGGTTCGGCCTCTTGTAGGTCGCGAAGCGGCGTGCGAATCCCAGGGTCAAGACGTGGGGGGCAAATATGTCCTTCGCCGCGTCAACCGCCTCGCGTGAGGCGCCCGAGGCGGCCAGTTCCCGCGACAATCGCTCGCGAGCGAATTCGACCAGCGCTTGACGGACCACGCCACGAAACTGCCAGAGTCTCGTGTCGGAGACGTGGCGAATGTCCTGCTCCAGGGTCTTCGCCGTGCCCAGCCACCGGTCCTTTCCGCAGGCTTCCGCCCAAAGGTCATCGGCCGGGGCCGAATCCCATGTCCTCATGTGCACTCCGTTGGTCACATGCCCGATCGGCACTTCGTCCTCCGGCCAGTGCGGAAAGAGCGGCTGGAAGATGTGGCGGCTGACCTGTCCGTGCAGGCGACTCACGGCGTTGACCGCTCCGCTCCCGTGGACCGCAAGATAGGCCATGTTGAACGGTTCCGTTGCATCGTTGGCGTTCGCACGGCCCAGGGCGAGCAGGTCTTGGAGTGCGATGCCGAGCTTCTGCTCGGCGTAACCGCCGAGGTATTGCTCGATGAGGAGCGGATCGAACCGGTCAAAGCCGGCAGCGACGGCCGTGTGGGTGGTGAAGAGATTTCCTGCTCGAGTGACCGCCAGCGCCACGTCGAAGGGCACCGCGGCCTCCTCCATGAAGCTGCGAGCTCGTTCCAACACCGCAAAGGCCGCGTGTCCTTCATTCAGATGGCAGACCTCCGGCCGGATGCCGAGCGCATGAAGCAGTCGCCACCCGCCAATGCCGAGCAGCAGTTCTTGCTTGAGGCGCAGGTCCGGCCCGCCGCCGTAAAGCTCGCTGGTAATCGCTCGATGAGCGGGGAGGTTCGCGGGGTCATTGCTGTCCAGCAGGTAAAGTTTCACTCGGCCGACCTGGACCTGCCACGCCCGCAGCCAGACCGCGTAACCGGGCAGGGCAATCTCCAAGCGCAACCACTCACCATTGGCTTGGCGTAGCGGCGTGATCGGTAACTGACCGGGATCATTATACGGGAAAAGGGCCTGTTGCGCACCGTTCTTGTCAATCAACTGGCGAAAATAGCCTTGCTGGTACAGTAAGCCGACGCCGACGACGGGCACCCCCAGGTCGCTGGTGGCTTTGAGCTGATCGCCGGCCACATTGCCAAGGCCGCCCGAGTAGATGGGCAACGCTTCGCTCAACATGAATTCCATGCTGAAATACGCGACGCAGGTCAGGCAGGGGTGCGAATAGTGTTGCTGGAACCACGCCGGCGCCTCGACCTCTTGCCGCCTCGTCTGAACGAGGCGATCGACGTTTTTGCGGAACACGGGATCCGCCAGGACGCGCTCGATCCGGTCGCGGGACACCGTCTGCAGGACAACCCACGGGTTATGCGTGAGATCCCACAATACGGGGTCGAGCTGTCGCCACACGTTGTCGGTCGCGTGATTCCAGGACCAGCGCATGTCCAGCGCAAGCTCCGCCAGAGCGTCGACTCCATCGACCTGCGTCGCGAGAAGGCTATATCTCAGGTGCCCGACGTCGGCTTGTTGGCGCATGGACGTTTCCTAATTGGGTTCTTGGCCGAGGTCCTTAAGTATCTTCGTTCGCATTCAACGGATCGCGCGTGGACATGTTCGAACGCAAGCTTCGAATCGCCGCGCCGGGCTCGCCCAGGTCGAGGCCGGCACCGCCCACGTCGTAACGGCGGCGCTGGTCAGAAGGCGGTTCTCGCGCCGGAGCCGTTTGTCACTCCTTGGTTCGGGCGGCGCGGTCGGCGTACGTAGCGGCGAACGGCACACGGTATCGTTCGCCCGAATAGGCCTTCAACATGAGGACGATCGCGGCGGCGATCCAGGTCAACTCCACGACGCGGCGCAAGATCGACCAGAGGGCGGCCCCGCGGCTGGCTGCGGCTGCGGCTCTTGCTTTGCGGCAGCCGGACCTGGAGCGTCTTCTGCGACCGCAGGTGGCGGCGGGGGGCGTGTCCCGGCTGGCTTCGCTTCGGATGGGTTCTGGTTTGCGTCGTTCATGGCTGTTCGCCCAGGTGCACCTCCCATGCCAGGGAGCTGCGCCGGCACTTGGGATGCCATGTGCTTTCGGACTTGGCGGACCCATAGGGTGCCAAAGTCGGCCGACCCGAAGTGAGCTATCACGCGGCCTGTCGGTAGTAGAACTTGATCCTTCCGCTCCAATCGGTTCGCCGTTCCGGTGATAACGAACGCCGCAAAGGGATCTTCATAAGTGGGTACTCAGGGATTCGGGATCCGGCGCGCTGCCGGGCAAGTGCGATTGGCTCGATGCCCATACCGGGAGTCCGCTCCGTCGAGCGGTCATCCGGACACGGTGTGCGACGCGAAGACGCGTATGCTCGAAGCGGTCGCGCCGCTGGATCCCAAAAGCGTCGTGTGCGGCAGCTCCGCGGCTATTGCGTCAACCCGGGGGCATTCCCCGCGAACGACTCCGGGGCGCTTCGTCGTGCCTTCACCTGCTCGTCCGTCAGGCGTGCGTCGTAGATCGAGCGCGGCTCGATGGTCCGTGAGACCAGTGTTGCGGTTGCCACCGCGAGCAGCAGCGGCACGATGAATGATCGATCGCGGCCCGTCAGTTCCATCATGAGCACGACAGCCGAGATGGGTCCCTGCGTCGTGGCGGCCAGTACCGCCGCTGCGCCAACCACGCCGAACAACCCGGGCTGCACGCCGGGCCAGAGGGACGACCAAGCATGGCCGAGGGCGTCCCCCAAGAGCGCCCCCAGCGCCAGGGATGGCGTGAACAACCCACCCGGAGCGCCGCAGCCCAGGCAAAGGATCGTTGCGGCCGGCTTGAGAAGCAGCAGCGCCAGGAGAAGCGGAATCGCGATATCGTCTTTGAAAGCCAACTCGGCTATGTCTTTGCCATTGCCGAGTAGTTGCGGGAACCGGATCGAGACCAGCCCGAACAGCCCCAGCACCAGCACGGGTGCGGCGATGCGCCCCCACCCTCTCGGCTTATTTCGGTCCGCCCAGGCGATCCCCCTCACGTACACCACCGAGACGAGGCCCGCGATCGGGCCGGCAAGCAGTGCCCAGCAGCTGATCGAAGCGGAGTTCTGGTACGCCGGGATGGGGTAGGTGGGCGCATCCGGCAAGACGATCCACGACACCGCCGTAGCGATCAGCGAGGTCAGCAGCGCGGGAAGGACCATCCGGAGTGCGAGAGCCCCCCGCATCACCTCGAGCGCGAACAGCGCGCCGCCCAGCGGCACGCCATAAGCCGCCGCCATGCCGGCTCCCGCGCCGCATGCGACGAGCAGTCGACGCGGCTCGTCGGCCAGCCCCACCTTGTCCGCCAGGACGTTCGCAAAAACGGCCCCGACCTGTTTCGGTGCGGCTTCGCGTCCGAGCGAGACGCCCATGCCGACGACGACGACGGAAAGCGCGGCTGTGGCTAGCGTCCGCAGCGAAGGCATGCGGCCAGCGGAGAACCAGATCGCCTCCGTGATGTCGATGCCATTGCCGCTTGACAGGCGCACGAGCACGATCCGGGCTGCGCCGGTCAGCAATCCTGCCCCCAAGAGCACCCAGAAATGCCGCCAAGCTCCCGCATGCATCGCCGCGTCCAACAGGGTGACGCCAGGACCAGGCCACATCCAGTGCTGCACGACATCGAGGAGGCGCGTCAGCGCCGCACCCCCCGCCCCCGTGCCCACACCGATAAGGAAAACCGCCAGCCAGAACCTCGCCGCGCCGGGTTGCGCAAGCGTCGCGGGTATCCTTTCTCGAGCCGAACCGGTGGCTGGCACTCACACTCAGTCGCTCATACTGCGAGGCCAGGGTCAAGCGGCTCGGCGCCCTCGGTGATCCCGAGCAGCCGACGGATGGGCGTAGACCGATCGGGTGGTCGACGACTGCCGTACGTCGTCGCGCAGAGCGCGCCGTCATGGCCCCGAACGCTTCGGCTCTGTTCCCACGCGGATGGACGAACCGCGGCCCCTCCCTGCTCGATTTGTCCTGCCAAAATGTCGATTGCAGAACGCCAATCAACAAACCGTCGATCGCGCAGAGCCGCGGCGAAGTCAGGCCGCCTAGCGACTCTCGACTTTGTGGCCGGTGCACGGATTCCCGCACGATCTGGAGCGGCTATGTCGGCCCTTGGGCAGCGCGCACGGCGACGAAGTCATGGCTCCGGCTCACCCATGGCACCCATCGTGCTCACGGCGTCGAATATGCGGTTCACCCACGTTTCGATCCTGCTGTCCGTGGTCTTGTTCGGTCTGACGATGGGCTACGAAATGAACCCTGGCGCCGCTGGGGCTATGACGGCTTTGCCCGAGCAGATGCCGTCGCCGGCTCCCGGACCGCCGACACCAAGTCCCACGCCGTCGCCAACCCCCGGGCCATCGCCCAGACCCACTCCCACGCCATCGCCGACGCCCAGCCCCGGACCGTCGCCTGCACCGAACCCGAGTCCGACGATGTAAGACGCCCATCTCGATCTGGCAATGTGTATGAACGGGCTGCGAGCGGGACTCGCTTCGGTGTGACCAAGCTGGTCCGTGTCCTCGAGCGCCTGTCGTGATGCCAGAGACCCGGGAGAGCGCCATCAGCCCCGTTTCACCGTCGACCTGACCACGGCGACCTTCTTTCCCACTGTGAAACGCGCGGGGCGAGGTGGCAGTGTGACGATCTGTAGAGGAAGGCTCTTGCGCGTGTTTCCTTTCCGAACGATAGGAATCTCGATGGAAGCGCGGGTCCGAATCGAAGATGGCATTCGGAATCAGGTCACCGGTCAAACGACCTTTCGGAGGACGACGGCGTTCCGATCGAAGATGGAGATCTGGAATTTTTCCGGGTCGGAGGGAAAAACTCCGGATCCGCACGTTACCCTCCGCCGGACCCGTTCGGTATTCTCGGCGGGCACCGGATGTGGCATGAGCAGTGCTTGGCGAGGGCGCGACTCATGATGGCTCACCGCGCCCTATGGGGATGTGTTTTCGGACTTGGCGCTGTTCTGGTCTCGCCGGGGGCAAGCGCCCAGGAATCGGCTTCGAATGCCCCGGCGCTGCCACCCCCCGGCCCGACATGGACCCTGACCATCGCCGATGCCCTTGCGTTCGCACGTGCGCATCAGCCGGCCATCCACGCGGCGCTGTCGCGAGTCGCGGCCCGCGTCGCCGAAGCGAGAGTTCCGAGCGCTCAATGGCTTCCGAAGGTTACGGCGACCGCCCAGCTTTTCGCGATGACGGCCAACAACTCGACCGCGACCTACGTGGTCCCCGACTTCTTGGACGTACCGAGAATTGGCGCGACTCCTTCGACCGCGACGGGCACGTGGTCGCCGTATGCATCGACTTTCGTCGGAGCCGGTGTGCTGCAAGAGCTCTTCGACTTCGGGCGCATCGGCGCCCAACGCGCCGCCGCGGACGCGCTCGTCACGGTCGAGAGGCACGTGGCCGACGGGGTTCGCTTGGACATCGAGTTCGGGGTTGAAGAAGCCTTCTTTTCTGTGCTTTCCGCCAAGGGCATCGTGCGCGCCGCCGACGAAGCCTACGCCCGTGCGCTCGTGCACCGCGATCTCGCCAAGCGTGGGGTGGAATCGGGACTTCGCTCCCCGATCGATCTGACGCGGGCCGAAGCGGACCTGGATCGCTACGATGTGGGCCGGCTCAGGGCTCGGGGGGGGCTTATCGTCGCCCAGACGGTGCTTGCCGCAGCCATTGGCGCGCCGAACGCCGCCGTCGATGCGGCCGACGTCGCCCTCCTGGCTTCGGACATGCCGGCGCTGCGCGACGCGTTGTCGCTTGCCGAGCAGCAAGATCCGCAGCTTGCCGCGGCCTTGGCCCACTTGAAGCGGACGGAAGAGCGGGCCCGAGCGATCGGGGCTGAGCTTCGCCCCGACGTTTCCTTGACTGCGACGCTCTCGGGACGAGCGGGCGGTGCGGCTCCCTCGTCGGGGCCGATCCCGACCGGAGAGGGATGGGTTCCGAGTGTTCCGAACTGGGACGCAGGCCTTCTTTTCATCTGGCCAGTGTTCGACGGTGTCGTTGTGGCCCGCCAAGACGCGGCCTTCGCCGAGGAACAGGTGCGCCGGGATGAGATTGACGCCGTGCGCCTTCAGGTGGTCGCGCGGGTTCGAGAAACGTTCGAGCAAGTGCAAGTGGCTCGGTCGACCATCGTCGCCCTTCAAAACTCCGTGGTGGCGGCGCGCGCGAACTGGCGGCAGGCCGATGCGCGCTTCGGGGCCGGGATTGGCAACGCCGTCGAGCTCGCGGACGCGGAAGCCGTGCGTACGGATGCCGAGATCCAGCTTGCGCTCGGGGAGTTCGACCTCGAGCGGGCTCGCGCGGCCTTTGGCCGTGCCATCGCAGAGAGACTTTGACGAGCGCACGTGGGCCGAGCCGACGTATCGCACGGGTGTCCGCGTGACCGCTTCGCTGGCCGAGAGTCTTGCGATAACGGCCTTCTGGGTAAACGGTTGGAACGCGAACATCCTCGAAGGCAATGGCATGCGCGCGTTTGCGGCGGCCGTGTCCACCTATCCCGTGAAGGGGCTCGAAGTGGACATGACGTACATGGGCGATCTCGAGCGAGCTCCCTTACGCCTCAACGAGCCGGTGTTCGCGCTTCGCAACGAGGTCAACGTCACCGGAACCTATTCGCTCCCCAGCGCGTGGTCCTTCGCCGTCGCGACGCCGCGGACAGCGGCGTTACCTGGTGGGGCGTCGCGGGCTACGTGCATTGCCGCGTGCTCCCGTGGCTCGCGGGCACGCTCCGGGGCGACCACTTCGCCGACCCCGACGGATTCATGACCGGAGCGAAGCAGAGAGTGGCCGAACTGACCGCCACCCTGGAGGTGAAGACGAAATGGCCGGTTTCACCCTGATAGGGCGTCTGGAGTACCGTCGTGACCCGTCGGACGCTCGCGTGTTCGAGGCGGCTCCTTCGGATTTGACTCACCAGGATACGCTCGGGTTCGGGCTCATGACCGTCTACTGACGTGCAAACGGTCGGGGGTATGGATCATCCACGCTTGGGTTTCTTGGCCCGCACCGCCGCGATCGCCTGATCCATCTGGCGCGACGTAAGCTTGTCCGTTCCCTTCCGCTTCGATTCCTCGCCGATCGCGCGGATCACTTCAGGCTCGGGGGCGGCCAGGCGCACATAGTCGCGGATGCTAAGGCGTCGTCCATGAATTACGGACCAGTAATCTCGCGCTCCCATATCGAGGAAAGGCCTATTGGCGCGCGCCCAATCCGTTCCATTATTTACGGACGGCGCCTAAGCAGCACCGCCTTGGGAGTGCCTCGCTTCTCGATCACGAGCGAGCGGTGCTCGTCCTCCACCCGCCGCAACAGCTTGCCGAAGCCGGTGCGCACGGCGAGGGCCGATACCACAATGGCGCTGCTGCTCTTTCCTGATTGCATTGGAGACCGCACAATTAAGCTCTCTGAACTGTACAGTGCTTCCCATCCCGGTCCAGCGCCTCCATGCCCGTGGATCGCGGTATCCCCCTGAGCCCGACAACCTCGACATACCCCGACCCCGACCCCGACCCCAGAGGCAGTAGGTCTTGGGATGGGACCGGCTTGAAAGCAGATCTTCCTCGCCGGGCACACGCCGTTGGGCACACCGGGGGGCCACGGAAAGGCTGAACGTTTGACGTAAAGACACGCCGTATTTACAGTAAGGTCATGTCCTTGCTCAACGTTCGCTTGGGCCCAGAAGAGGAACGGATGGCGGCCGGTGCGTCCGGTCCCAATCGCCGACGAAGCGGGGGTATGGCGAGACGCGTTTCTCTGGATGCAGCGTTACGCCAACCACGAGCCCGACTGGGCGGACGCGTATCTCGTGGTTCTCTCTGACCGCGACACCAGGTTTCCTTGAACGGCCGCGCCTCCACCTCGAACGACCACGCCGACGGGGGCTGGACCGTCAGGTGGAACGCAACATCGGCCAACGCGTCGGGGGCGATGAAAAAGTCGTCCGGTTTGTCCTTCAAGAGCGCACGCGTGCGCGGCAGGTCGACCACGCCATCGACGATGATGAGCGAGACGTGGATCTTCTGCGGCCAGAGGTGGCGCGCCATCGACTCGGCGAGGCTCCTCTGCGCCGCCTTGGCGGGCGCGAACCCCGCCGTGCGCGCGACGCCGCGCCGCGAGGCGGTGGCGCCGATGACAACGACGTTGCCGCCGCCCTGCGCCTTCATCTGCGGGATAACCTTCTGAGCGACGAGGAGCAGCCCGAGTGCGCTCACGCGGAACGCTGCCTCGAGCGCAGTGGGCTCGATTTCTTCCACCGTCCCCCACGGAGGTCCCTTTCCAGAACCCGGGTTATAGACGAGCGTGGCGACGGGCCCCATCTCGTGCTCGATCGCCGCGAACACACCGGCCACCTGTTCCGCGTCCGACACGTCGCAGGCGTAGGCGCGCGCGTCCGGCAGGCTCCTCGCGAGCGACTCGCTCATCGCCGTCGTCCTCGCGAGCAGCGCGACCGCGTACCCCTCCTTCGCGAACCGCCGCCCGAGCGCCGCGCCGTTGCCCGGGCCCACGCCGACCACCGCGCACACCTTCTTCTGCGTCGTCATCGTGGACCTCCTCGACTCACGCAGACGGTGCCGGCTTGGATGCGCAGCGCGACGACCGCGTTCCGCGCGGGGGGCGCCCGCGCTAGTACGCTCCCTGGCTGCATCACGGCGCCCCGAAGCGTGCGGCGAGCCCAGCGCGGCCCCCCCCGCAGCTTCAGGGGCGCTGACGCCGGCGGAGTGCCCCGCTCACCGCCCGACCGTCCGCGCCAGCATGACCGCCATCACCAGTGAACTGCGAGTCGTCTGCCATGCTGGGTTTCAACAGACACGAGCCGGCGCTGCGCCGCAAGCGCCTGCCCGGCGTGTCGAAGCCAGGCTGGCTAGCCTTCGCCAAGAGCTCCGCGTGCGCCTCAGCGCGGCAAGTCCATCTGGCGCGCCAGGCCCAGAGTCTCGGGCGGTCAGGTCGTTGGCGTAAGCCCTCCCCTCATCATCGCCGCCGCTTGTTCTTGCGCCGCTGCGATAACCCCGACCGTGACCGCGACCGCGACCCCGACTACCCCGACCCGTCAGCGATTGAGCCGCGTCGTCAAGCGGAGTCCCGCTTGCGCTGTCGACTTAAGCCCGCGAGCCCACGACCAAAGGCGCTCGGATGGGCCCTCATTAAGGCGTCAGTGGCCGTACGTCGTCGCTGGAACGACGGACGCTTTCGGCTCGAATTCGTCACCCCCAACCCACGTCGGTGCGCGGTCGGCGTTGGCGATCTCCAGCACGAAGAGGAAGCCGAATTGAGCGTCTTCGACCATGCCGTCGAAGTTCCATTCGGGCCGCAGTTCGTCGCTCGGCTGGTGATAGGTGTGCGCCTCGTAAGAGAGAATCTGCTCCTTTCCCCATCCTTCCGGCCTGCCGATGAAGTCCGTGCCGGTCTTTAGATACACTGCCGGGACGCCGACTTTTGCGAAGCTGAACTGGTCCGAACGGTAGAACGACCCGCGGTCCGGGAACTGGTCGGGCTTCACCGTACGCCCCTGACGAGCGGCGACACGCGCGACGACCGCGTCAAGCGACGATTTGCCTATTCCGACTTGAGTGATGTCGCGCGTTCTTCCCCAGATATTGCCGCAATCGTAGTTGAGATCAGCAACGAGTTTGCCCGCCGGCATGGGTGGGTGCTCGGCGAAGAACTGCGAGCCCAAAAGGCCTTGCTCTTCGGCAGCCACAAATAGGATGACGATCGACCGGCGCGGCGGGGTTGGAAGCGCTTTGACGGCTTTGGCGATCGCGAGCACCTGGGCGACTCCGGCCCCGTTGTCCACCGCTCCGTTGTAGATTGCGTCGCCCATGGCGTCCGGCTTGCCGATGCCCAGGTGATCGTGGTGTGCGCTCACGGCGACGAATTCGTCGGCCAAGCGCGGATCTCCGCCCCGGATGATTCCGTACACATTGCCGGAACGCACTCTCTCGACTTGGCTTTCAAAGCGCAGCGATGTCTTGACGCCGAGTGACACGGGGACGAACGACCTGCTCCGAGCCGACTCCACAAGCGCGGCGAGATCCTTGCCGGCGAGTCCGACCATCGCTCGGGCGGCTTCTTCGGTGACCCAGCCTTTCACAACCAGGGCGGCCCCACCCTTGCTCGGGAGCTCGAACCGCGCTCCGCCCCAGGACGCCTGCACCACCTGGAATGGATAACCCGCGGACGCCGTCGTATGAATGAGGATGGCCCCCGCGGCGCCGTGCCGGGCAGCGCTCTCGAACTTGTAGGTCCAGCGACCATAGTAAAGACGCGTCTTGCCGCCGAAGAGGTCTGGATCCCAATCCGGATCGTTGTTCATCATGAGCAGGACTTTGCCCCGGACGTCGCGCCCCTTGAAATCGTCCCACCCGTACTCCGGCGCCTCGATGCCGTAGCCGACGAAGACGACCTCGGCGTCCTCGATCGCGCCCCGCGCCGTTTGCGTGCCGCTTCCCGCAATGTACTGGTCCCACAAAGACAGGGACAGGCGCTTGGCGCCGTGCTCGAAGGTCCACACCTTCGGCATCTTCGCATTCACCGCGATGAGTTCGACGGGCTGTTCCCACCCTTCGCTCCCGTGGCGTGGTTCGAACCCAAGGCCCCCGAGCTGCGCCGCGAGATAGGCGCGGGCAGCGCTATCGCCGCGCGTGCCCGGACCTCGGCCCTCGAAGTCATCCGCAGAGATTCGTGCGATTTGTGTGCGCAAGAAGCTCGGCGTAATCACCTTGCCGGCAGCTTCCGCGCCATCGGGCGAAAATGCGCTCGGTGTTGACGACGCCCCCGGGACAGGTGCGCGCGCTCCGCGGCAGCCGAAGAACGCGAGACACGGCAGAAGGACGAGGGCGCAGATCACGATCTTCAAGCGTGGCACCGCTCACCACTCTAAGGCGCCACGGCCCGTGTGTCTCATATAAAGGACATCGACGCCCGCGGCCGCCACCGACCTAGCCGCCTCGTCGACGGCGGACGGGCTTGTCGAAGACCGGGGTCTCGGCTTCCACGACGACGGTGCCGTCCTCACGCGCCCGAAACGCCAGTCGGGTCGCCGGCGGACTTCGTGACCTCTCTCGTCGCTCACAACGAGGGGGCGCCACGCTGAGGCGATCTAAAAATAGTGCCTCAGCGTAAGTAACTGACGAGCGGAGTGATGTTGAGCTGCTGAATGGCAGTACGGATGAAGCCCACGTTGATGGCAGCCCCCTGTGCGTTGGTGTGAGTTGCGTCGGCGCCAGGACCGGGACCGCCGGCGTGATACGCCTGCCAGCCGTTCGGGCCCACCTGCTCAAGCCAGGCCGAAGTGGAGGCCGTAAGGTCGATGAGCGGTACGTTCATTTGTTGGGCGATCATCCGGGTGATCTCGGGGATGTTGGCGCCCGCACTGCTGATAAATTGCGGCTGCAGAGTCGTCCCCATGAACGTCGCGCGCGCGATCGGCGTCAGGAGCACCGGATTGGCCTTTGCCGCGAGCGTGTCCGTCACGTATTTTGTCATATTCGTCTGGAAATCCGCGGCGGATATCGTCTTGTCGTTGTGGCCAAACTCGATAAAAACGAAGTCGTTTGGCTTTACGACTTTCATGATCGCCGGCCACAGCCCTTCGTTGCCCACAAAGCTTGCAGAGCTCTCGCCCGAGTCCGCGTAGTTGGCCACGGACACGCCCAGGTGAAAAATTTGCGGCAGAACCTGTCCGTAACCAGCAAAATCCGGATACCCGTACTGGTCGCAGACGGTCGAATCGCCCGCCACGTAAAGGACGATGTCCGACGCGGCCGCGGGGGCAAAGCCAATCGACGTGATGACCGGTGCCGGACCATTGAACAACAGATCGAGGCCTTGCTCGCCATACTGCGGCGAGCCGGGCGCCAGATTATGCTGGAAGTCTTCCTGCGGCTCGCCCTCCGGCCAGCGGACGTTGATCGAAAATGCGTAACGTTTCGTTTGGCCCGCCGTGGTGTCCTCCTCGGGCACGATGGGGCGATGCATTTCGGCTTCCACGGAGGTCTGTCCAGCGGTCGGGCCTCCTAACTCGAAAGTCACGTCATAGTTGCCCACGGCTCCAGCCGGGCTGCTGCCCGCGGAACAAGAGCTAAATTCCATACCCGAGCACTGCACGCCAAAAAAGCAGTGAATCGGTGAAGTCCCGGTGCAATAGGACAAATTGGCTGCACTTGGCGTCGGCCCCCCGGTGAGGTCCGTCCCACTGGGGGCAAGGACGATGCCACCCTCCGCGTCCCCCCCGACGACGGGCGCGGTGGCATCCGTGATTCCGCCCACGCCCAGATTGTTATCGGTGTTCGCGGCATCCGTGTCGAGGCCGCCTGCCGCCGTCTGACTAGAGGACGACGAACTCGTGCTGGCTCCAATCGGCGTCGTGCCGGGTTGGCTGCTGACCGCGGACCCAGCGGAACTAGCCGCGCTCGAAGCAAGCGATGTCGCGGTCCCCCCAGACTGCGAGCTCGCGGCTTCGCTGGTTGCCTTCGACTCCGACGAGGAGCACCCTCCGAGGGAGATTGCGAGCCACGTCTGCAATGACGCACAGGCCGCCAGGAGCACGGAGCGACGGACACGATGTGCATGGACCATACCGAACCTCGTTCTGCGGGCGTCTCGCAAACAACAAACCCTGGCGACGCCCGAGTCGGCGTCCAGTATCCAGTGGCCCTTGGAATAGCTCACGCATCGCGTGGGCACGACGCGACACATGCGCTTGCTCGACCATCGAACCGCATCCACGGAAAGAAACAATGGTGCGCGTCTCATCGTTTCATTGGGCATCGAGATGGCAAACTTCACAGGGGCCGTAGTATTCCGTTGTCGTTGAAGGACGCGAGCGACGATGCCGAGAACCGTTCATCGTCGACGTAACGGCACCGGCTTCGGTGGTACCGGCGCTGCCCGTGGCACCGATCGCGTCTCGCAAGCACCTTTTCACGCTTCAGTGCTGGCAGCGTTTCGCCGGCATCTCGCCGGCATGCCGAGCCGAGCCGAGACAACCGACGTCGCTATACAGGCGGCAGCGCCGTGACGATCCGATCGCTCGTATGGTTTCGCGGCAAGGAGCTACGGGTGAGCGATCACGCGCCGCTTGCGACGGCCGCCCGAGACGGTGAGGTGATCCCGGTCTTCGTTCTCGATCCCTACTTCTTCGCGCCAGAGCGCGCGCGCCGGCTCCCGCATCGGATGCAGTTCTTGCTCGAATCGCTCACGTCGCTCGAGCAAAACTTGGCTCACCTCGGATCGCGCCTGGTCGTGGTGGCAGGCAAGAGCCTAGACGTCATTCCGCGTCTTGCGGAAGCGTGGCGGGTGGATCGGGTGCTTTCCCAGCGTTGGACGGAACCCTTCGGTCGCGAGCGCGACCGCCGCATCGCCGCCGCGCTGCCGGTCCCCTTCGAACGGCTCGATGGGGAGACCCTTCTTCCGCCAGCGACGTTGAGAACAGGCGGGGGGACGCCCTACAGCGTCTTCACGCCGTTCGCACGGGCGTTCGCCGGACACGCCGGCGACGTTGCCGCCCCGCTCGCTGCGCCACGTGCGCTTCCTCCGCTTCCTTCCGATGTCTCGTGCCCGGATGCCGTCGCCATCCCGGGCCTATCGGATCTTGGGATCCGTGGGAACCCTCAGCTGGTCAAAGGAGGCGAGGCAGCCGCGAAGGGACGACTGCGAGCGTTTCTGCGAGGCCCGTTCTCGACGTACCAGGACGGCCGCAATCGGATCGACGCCGGCGGGACCAGTCGCCTGTCCGCCGATCTGAAGTTTGGTACGATCTCCGTGCGCGCTATCTGGAATGCTGTCCGCGGGAGCCAGGCAGCCGAGCGTGCTCCGAACTCGTGGAGGGTTTTCGAGAACCAGATCGTGTGGCGTGAGTTCGCTCACGCCACTCTTTGGGACCGCCCCGAGCTCCTCGAGACGCCGTTTCGACGTGCCTTCACGGGATTCCCTTGGCGCGATGACGAAGACGATTGGCACGCGTGGGTGGCGGGGACCACCGGCTATCCGGTCGTTGACGCCGCCGCCCGCCAGCTCCTCGGCGAAGGCTTCGTGCACAACCGTGCGCGCATGATCGCGGCGAGCTTTCTCGCCAAACAGCTCATGATCGACTTTCGGCGCGGGGAAGCTCACTACCTCGAGTACCTGGTGGACGGCGACTGGGCGAACAACGACATGGGCTGGCAGTGGTCGGCGGGATGCGGATGCGACGCGCAGCCGTACTTCCGAATCTTCAACCCGACGCTTCAAGGCGAGCGTTTTGACCCTGATGGGAACTACGTGCGCCGCTGGGTTCCCGAGCTCGCCCGGGTGCCCGCGAGATACATTCACCGCCCGTGGGAGGCTCCGCACCCGGTGCTCGAAGCGGCTGGCGTCAAACTCGGAACGACATATCCGAAACCGCGGGTGAATCACACGGCCGCACGGGATCGGTTTCTACGCGTCGCGGAAGGACATCTCGGGTCACGGTCCTGATCTGAATCTGCTTCGGCGCAACGCTGCCGTCCGAC
>Ga0116125_1000147_pt1 | contig 31548 bp, 25 predicted proteins | sample June2015DPH_16_1_2_FD_89729 | JGI IMG/M metagenome (GOLD analysis project Ga0116125, IMG submission 89729) | Peatland microbial communities from SPRUCE experiment site at the Marcell Experimental Forest, Minnesota, USA - June2015DPH_16_10 | ecosystem: Environmental > Terrestrial > Soil >...
CACCTGCGCGACGCGCGCGTGACCACAATCTACGAGGGCACGAGTGAGATTCAGCGCTCGGTGATCGCGCGCACACTGCTGCTGTGAAGGCGACCGCGACCTCGACCGCGACAACCGCGACCCCGACCGCGACACCTCGACCCCGACCGCGACACCTCGACCCCGACGACCTCGACACCTCGACACCTCGACCCCGACCGCGACCTCGACCTGGACCCTACCGGGAACGCCGGCGCCGCATTGCGATGACCGCCGCGCCGGCGACTGGGGAGGGGTCGAGCGGCGGCAGCGCGAGAACGAGCTGCTCGATCCGCGGCAGCGACTCGATGATGGCTCGCTCGGCGCGAAGCTCGTCGAATGGCGCCTCGAAGGCCAGGATGAGCAGGTAGATGCCCGCGAACGAATGCGCCGCGAACGCTTCCGGCCCGTCGCGTTCGACGTGCCGCACGTGTCTGCCTTTTCTCAACCCAGCGATGTCGGCGACGGCAAGCACCCTCTTGAGCGCGGCGCGCGACACGAGCGCGACGCGGGCCGTATCGGGCGCGGCATCGGGCAGTTCGCCCTCGCCGCCGGCGACCGGCCATTCGGACCCGAGCCCGTCAGGACGCGCCGCGCCCCACAGGACCGGCGAATTGGCGTCGATGACCAGTGCGTTGACCGCGCCGGCGCGAGCGCTGACGGATTTCAGCTCCTCCTGGAGCGAACGAGCAGCCGGCGGCCGCGACGAACGACCCGCTTTGCCTTCTTCGGCCAAGTCGCCAAACGTGCTCGCGAGCATCTCGAGGCGCCGCTGCTTGGATGCGGGCTCGGTCACGGTGACGTCGAAGCGCGCGATGACGAAGCGGCCGTCGGGCAGCTCGCAGCAAAGATGGCGAGCCTCGGCGGCGGGCTCCATCGGCGCCTGGTCCAGCACGACTGCTTCTGTTGCCCCGAGCTCGCGGCGAACAAAGGCCAGGAAGCGTTCGAGATCGTGATCGTGGGTCACGGGAAGACCGTGAAAGCTACCACGATTGGCCGCGGGACGCCTCGCGCGCCGGAGCCGGTCATGACACGCTATACGCTCGCAAGACGCTAGCAAGCGGTGCCGACTCATGGTGCTCCATTTCAGGATCGGCAAGATTCCCGTCGACGTTCTCCCCTGGTTCTTCGTCGTCGCGGTTTTGCTGGGCCCCGACCTCGATCACTTCAACGCGACCCGGATCGGCGCCTGGGTCGCCATCATGCTCGGTTCCGTGCTCCTGCACGAGCTCGGTCACGCCGGAATGGGTATCGCGTTCGGACTCGAACCGCGCATCCAGCTTCACGGCATGGGGGGCACGACATCGTGGGCCAAGTCACGTGCGCTCAGCGTGGCACAGCGCATCGCGATCAGTCTTGCGGGACCGGCGGCCGGGTTCGCGCTGGGCGGTGTCGCGGTGCTGCTCCACCGAGCGCTCGACGGCCACGTATTTCCGGGAGAGTTCGGCGCGTTCGTCTTCGGAACCCTGATCTGGATCAACATCGGATGGGGGATTCTGAATCTGCTTCCGATGCTTCCGCTCGACGGAGGCAACGTCTTGACGCAGGTGCTCAATGCGCTCACCGGAGGCCGCGGCGAACGGCCGGCCCGGATCGTGTCGATCGCGTGCGCCCTCGGGGCGGTGGGGCTGGCCCTGGTCATGCAGTCATGGTGGACGACCCTGCTCGCGACGTCGTTTGTCGCCACCAACTGGCGCGGCCTCAAGGATCTCGCCGCGAACGAGCACGACGCACCGATGCGCGCCGGCCTCGAACGAGCTTATGCCGCGCTGGAAACCAAGAACGCGACGCGCATCGTCGAGATCGCGCGGCCGGTGGCTCTCGGGGCCAAGACTGCGCCGGTTCGCGCCGAAGCGCTTCAACTGTTGGCGTTCGGCTTTCTACTCGAAGGGCGAGTCGCGGACGCGGACGCGGCCATCGCGGCCATGCCGCAGGGGTTCGCGCCGCACGCTTCGCTCAAGCTGCTCCGGGAGCAGACGTTGACGGCCGCCGGCGGCAGCGCACCGCCTGGCCCCGGCTTCGGCGACGTGTGAAGGCGCTCACGCCGATCGCGGACGGGTGGGCCCGGACGCAAGCGCTCGACGCGCCGGCCGATCGAGCGCCCGCCCCGGCCCATGCCCCTGACGCAGCCCCATGCTAGGCGGCTCGCATGCCCGGGGTCACCATCGTCGGCGCCGGGCTCGCCGGCTGCGAGGCGGCATGGCAGCTCGCCGAGCGCGGGTGCGAGGTGCGACTGGTCGAGCAGAAGCCGCACTCGCGGACTGCCGCGCAGTCGACCGACGCATTTTGCGAGCTCGTGTGCTCCAATTCCTTGCGAGGCGCCTCGCTGTCCAACGCCGTCGGACTGCTCAAAGAGGAGCTCAGGCGTGCGGGATCGCTCGTTCTCGCGTGTGCCGACATCACCCGCGTCCCTGCCGGGGGCGCTCTGGCGGTCGATCGCGACGCGTTTTCGGAGACGATCACCGGCCGGCTGCAAGCCCATCGACGCATCACGATCGATCGGCGGGTGGTGCATTCGATCCCGGACCCGACCGAAGCGCCGGTAGTCCTCGCGACCGGACCGCTCACCGGCGACGATCTGGCCGCGGACCTCGCGCGCGCGATCGGCAGCGAGCACCTGGCGTATTACGACGCGATTGCTCCCATCGTGAGCGCCGAGTCGATCGACTGGACGCGGGTGTTCAAACAGTCGCGGTACGGCAAGGGAGTCGAGCTTGGGGCCGACGAGGCGTATGTCAACTGTCCGATGGACGAGGCGCAGTACCGCGCGTTCGCGCGGGAACTCGGGAACGCTCAGAAAGTCGAACCGCGCACGTTCGAGGACGTCCGGTACTTCGAGGGGTGCCTGCCGATCGAAGTCATGGCATCGCGCGGCGAAATGACCCTGGCGTTCGGCCCCATGAAGCCGGTGGGATTGACCGACCCTCGCACCGGTCACCGCCCGTTCGCCGTCGTCCAGTTGCGCCCCGAAGACGTCGCGGCGACCGCGTACAACTTGGTGGGCTTTCAGACGCGGATGACCTGGCCCGAGCAGGCTCGCGTGCTGCGCGGGATCCCGGGCCTCGAATCGGCCGAATTTCTGCGCTACGGCAGCGTCCACCGCAACACCTTCGTCGACGCTCCGCGCACACTCGACGAACGGATGCAAATCCGGATGCTGCCCGCCGTATTCCTGGCCGGGCAAATCACTGGCGTCGAGGGATACGTCGAGAGTTGCGCGTCGGGCTTCGTATGCGCCGTGATGCTCGCTCAGTCGCTCCGGGGACTCGTCGTCACGCCGCCGCCACCCACGACCGCGCTCGGCGGCCTTCTGTCGCATCTCGCGCGAGCAACCGACGACTACCAACCCTCGAACGTCACGTGGGCGTGGGTGCCCCCCTTGCCCGACCGGCGCGTGAAGAAGCGCGACCGCTACGAGGCTTTGGCGGCGCGCGCTCTCGGCGATCTCGAACGCTGGATCGACTCCGCGCCGCTCGCAAGCGTTCGACCCCCTGCAGTCCCCGCGCTCGTCGCGGAAGCCCGCTCCCTGGCGGTCGCCAGACTCGACGTCGAGCCCGCGTAAGCTACTGCATCCACACTTCGACGCGCTCGGTCGCATCGGAATCGCCCCCCGGGGGACTGCGATCGCCGGGGGAACGTACCGTCGCGCCGAAGCCGCGCACGACGCCCACGCGAAGCCCGCGTGCGCGCAACTGAGAAGCGACCGCCTCGGCGCGCTCTTGCGCAACCGCAGACGCATCGGTGCGAGCGGCGAACGCGTCGGAGAAACCCAAAAGCAGAACGGACCGCCCGGCCAAGTCGGGGTGATCCATCATCGCGACGACACGCTGCACGTCGGCGAGCGCACGCGCGTCGAGCCGGTCGTTGTCCTGATTGAACCGGAAATCCAACGACACGCGGCACGCGCCACGAACCGTGTCCCGATATTCGCGCGGGCACGACGTGCACTCGGGCGGGGTCGAGTCGCACGTCGGACGCAGGTCGACGAAACCGGTCGCCTGCGCGATGCGCTGCCCTTCCGCCGATTGAGCGAAGTCGACAAAGTCGTGTGCGACCGTGGATGCGACGATCGGAAGATAGAGATAGAGCCGCCGAGCCAGCGGATAGCTCTCCGTCGACACGGTCATGCGCGACGGTACGAGCGGCGGCGAGGATCCGTCTTTCACCATGACCGCTTTCGCACTCCGGACGTACGGAAGCCCGATGAACCCGATGGCCCCCTCGTCGGCGGCGACCGCATCGGACAGCTCCTCGCTCGATTCGTGCCGGACCGCGCGTTCGGTCAAAGCGGCTGCGCCGACGACCAGCTGCTTGAACGTGTCGAACGTGCCGGACCTGTCGTCGCGCGCGTGCACGGCGATCGGCACGACGCTCCCGCCCACGTCGGACCAGATCCGGATTTCGCCCGTAAAGATGTCGCCGATCTGCCGCTTGGTCAGCGCCGAAACGACGTTTTTGGAGTTGACGATCACCGCAATCCCATCGAGCGCGATGACATGCTCGCTCGCGGCCGCCGCCATGTCGCCCCATCGCGCGAGCGCCGCGACCTCCTCGGGCCGAATGCGGCGCGACGCCATTCCGATGTCACACCTCGCCGATGCGAGGTCTGCAAAGGCAGTGGCCGTTCCATGCGCGGAGATCTCGACCGCATCGATCGTGCGTTCGCCGTTGCGAGCTTCGACGACCATCTCGTCGGGCGCCGTTCGCCTTCGGACGATCGCGGAGGCGCCCGTCTTGCGCTGCAGAAAGGCCTCGGCCAGCGCAGGCGCGAGCTCGCTGCCGATCGTGTTCGAGCCGTGGATCCGCAAGACGGAACCGGCCCCGTCGAACGTCCACGGCATGGAGAGCGATACGGTCGGCAGGTCTCGCGGCCGGAAGCGCCAGGCGACCGACAGGACGACGACCCCCATCGTTACCGCGACCGTGCCCAGAAAACCGGCCGCTCGACGCCGCGGCGCGCCGGGCGGACGGGGCGCGCTGAGCGTCGACGCCGCGTGCGTCGGCACGGAGGGAGCGAGCGAGCGCGACTGGGAGGGGACCTCGACCGCCGTGGCTACGTCGACCGTCATGGCCCGCCGTGCTGGACGATCTTGCCAAGCGGCGATGGGCGCCGACGGCTCGGGCGCCGGCAACAGCGCGAGCGCATCGTACGCGGCGAGCGCACCGGCATACCGACGTTCCGGCAACCGGTCGACGCACCGCGCAAACCATCCGTCAAAGCCGTCAGGCAAGCGACCGGCGAGGCCAAGCTCTCGAGCCCGGTCCGACGGCGGCAGGAGCGGATCCAGAACGACCTCGCGGAGCACTGCCGCGGTCGCCGCGAGCTTGGTGTTGCCGCTCGGAAAGTAGTGGTGCCCGGTCAAAACCATGAACGTGAGAAGCCCGAACGACCAAACGTCCGCTTGGGGGCCAATTGGCGCACCGGCCGTCGTCTGCTCCGGAGCCATCCACGCGGGCGTACCGACCACGACCCCCGTAGCCTCGACGGAAACGTCGGCAAGCGCCTTGGCGATCCCGAAGTCGAGCAGCTTGACGGTCAACGGCAGTGCAGCGTGGCGCGATCGCGTGAGGACCACGTTGCCGGGCTTGAGGTCACGATGGACGATGCCGCGTGCATGCGCCGCCCCCAACGCGTGGGCAATCTGGCCCAGAATCATGAGCGCCGAAGTCCACCCGAACGCTCCGCTCTGACGGATTTCGCGGCCCAGCGTCACGCCGTCGAGCAGCTCCATCACGATGAAGAGTGCACCGCTCGCTTCGTCCTGACCGGCGTCCAATACCTGCGCGACGTGGTCGCTCGAAATCGACGCCGCGAGGCGCGCCTCGCGCACGAACCGCGCCCTGAGCGTCGCGTCCGCAGCAAATCGTCCGTGCATCACCTTGAGCGCGCGGCGGGCGGTTGTGGCGACTTGCTCGACCTCGTAGACCACGCCCATCCCGCCCTCGGCGAGCGGCCGAACGATGCGATAGGCGCCCGCGACCAGCGTCCCGGGCACGAGCCCTCTGCCCTCGATCGTCTCCACCCGACCTCCGCCCCAAGTGGGGTCGGGCAGGATGCACGACCACGCGTGTCATTCCTGTTTCATCGCACCGACGAAACGCAAAACTCGCGGCGCCGCCACACCGGCGTCACGGAAACATCCTGGGAGAATCGGCGTCCCCGACCGCGACCCGCGCGACTACGCGCCGTTCGGGCCGACCGGCGGTCGCACGCTCGTCGCTTTGGGCGCCGGCGGCTCGGGCGGACGTGCGACAGCCTCCGCCTGTGTCGGATCGGCGCCGATTTCGAGGCTGCATTCACCGAAGACGACCTGCATTTTGCCATCCTGCGACGACAACTTCACTTCGAGCGATTTGGCTCGGACAATGGTGTTGTCTTTCACGGTCCCGGAGAGCTGCACGATGTTGGCGTCGAACTCGCCCGCGATCTCGCCTTGCGACCGAATCTCGCCGACCTTCACGCGCCCGTGCACCGCCCCGGTGGGGCTCACGAAAAGAGACGGTGCCGTCAGGTCGCCTTCGATACGCCCTTTCACTTCGACTGGACATTTCGAGGAAAGCGACCCTTTGAACTGAGTCCCTTCTTCCACCGTGGTCTTCCGATCGCTTGTCGGATCCGTCATCGCGGCCTCCCGCTGTTCGTGTGTCTTTCCGTCTTGAATGGCTGAATTTTTACGCGAAGCACGCAGCCGGGCTCGAAGCCAAACCGGGTCAAGCCGGCCGGTTGCTCCACGGCGCCAACCATCGAGCCCCCGGCGGTGACGACGACCTGCGTCGCCCCCGCGATGCCCGGACTCTCCTGCTCGACGAACTTGCCGTGAATCGTGACCCGTCCCGGCCCCATGATCTGGCAGCCGGAAAGGACGCCACCTTTGCCGACGACGAGCTCGGTCGCCTCGCCGAGCGCGATCGTGCAGTGCTCGAACAAGCTCTCAATCTCGACCGAAGCCCCTGCGTCGAACTCGAGGTGCGCATTGCGCAAGATGTCGCCTCGCCCGAAGAAACGCTTGTTGGCGGGGCCCACCGACGACACGATCACTTTGCCGGAGAGCAGCGCGAATATGCCGTCCCCCGTGACCTTGCTCGTGCCGGATGCGTCGATGCTGTCGTCGAGGTAGTCGGCGCGAACGCCGGAGACCGGCTCGCCCGTGCCGACCAAGCCGTGGACATGCGCTCCGGTCAGGATCGCTCCCTCGAGACGCGCACCCTCGAGCTTTGCGCGCCGCAAGTCCGCACCCGTCAGGTCGGCTCGGGTCAGGATCGCCCCGTCGAGCTGCGCCTCGCGGAGCTGCGCGCGGGCGAGACTCGCCTCCTCGAGGGTGGCGCCCGACAGGTCGGCGCTCGTGAGGTCGGCGTCGTCGAGCTTCGCCGTCGTCATGTCGGTCTCGCTCAACCCCGCGTGCGCCAGCTGCGCGCCCACGAGGCGGGCACCGCCGAGCATCGCCGACTCGAGTTGTGCGTGCGTCAGCCGCGCGCCCGACAGGTCCGCTCCCTGAAGGTTCGCTCCCTCGAGGTTCGCGCGGCTCAGGTTCGCTCCGTTGAGCTTCGCGCCTTGCAAGTTGGCCCCTTCGAGATCGGCGCTCTCGAGATTCGCTTCGCGCAGATCGGCGCCGGCCAGGAAGGCCTCGCGCAAGCTCGCGTTCTTGAAGAGCGCCCGGGCGAGCCTGGCCCCCTCGAGGTTCGCGCCGTCGAGGTCGCAACGACGGAAGCTCGCGCCTTCGAGCAAGGCTCGCGACAAGACGAGACCACGGAGATCGGCGCGCTCGACCTTCTCGCCAATCTTGAGTTTCTTGAGAACGACGTCGGCGGTCAGTTCGGGCATGGCTCACTCCACGTTGCGTTGCGCTCTCGTGTTCGCCTCATGGCTGCACGGCGTATTTGTCGGACGCTTCTTCGAGGAACGACTCGAGCTCGTCGAGCTTGGCATCGAACGGCAAGCGCTCGATGCGCGCGAGCCGATCGACTTCGCCCAGACGCGCAAGCCCCACCTGGATGTCGAGCAGCGTCTGGGCGCGCGCCTTGCGGATTTGCCGCTTCCTGTCGGACGCGTCGGAGGACCACGCCTGTGCCAGACGCTCGTACTCGTCGTGTTCGCGCCGCAGTCGCGCCGTGAGCTCCGCGATCCGATCTCGTTCGCCCCCGCGTGTCGCGTCCGGAACCGTGGCCTGGACTTGGTCTCGGTGCGCACGAAACCGATCGACGATTCGCTGCGCGAGCGATCCGTCCATCCCGGTCGTGGCGACGATGTCCGCCGGCGTCGCCAGAAACATCGCCTCGAGCGTCGAGAGCCCCGCTGCGATCATTTTGTCGATGGTGATCTTCTTGACGCCGGGGACCTGCAGCAAAAGCGATTGCAAGATGACCGATTCGCGCTGCGTCCGGTCGAGTTCGAGCGCGAACGCCTGCGGCATCACGCGACTGAGGTTCTCGTAGCGGGCGAGCAGTCGTTGGCGCCGCTCGCCGGACACGGTCCGCGCCGGGTCGGACTGAATCGAGCCGAGCGCGTCGCTGAAGCGATCGAGTGCCAGTCGAACTTCGCCGAGGTCGAGCGTGTCGGCCGCCCGAGAGAGCGACCGCAAAGCGGGCTCGCAGATCGCGACCCAGTCGACGGTTGCATCGCCCCACCGCACGTCCATCATGAAATCTCGGACAGGGCGGACGTGGTTGGCGGCGAGCTCCGCGAAGAGCGAGCGCACCTCCGACAGATCGGTCGGGGCCACCCCGGGCGCCGGGACGGAAGCCGAAGGTTGCTCGAGCAAGTCCAAGCGAGCCTCGACGTCCTCGGTGCTGAGCAGACGCTCGAACGTGTCGGCGATGGACTCGCGCGCGCCGTTGGGTTTGGACGGGTACTCGGGTGGATCGTCGCGGGTCGACGGGGGCACACCGGCCGACGCCGTGGGGACGCTACCCGCCGGTTCGGGCAAGGGCTTGGGCGCGGAGTCTTGAGGGGCAACGCGCGGAGAGTCCGCCGTCGAGCTCCGAGCCGGCTCGGCCGCCGGCGCCCGCATGGGCCCAGCGCCGACCGCGCGCGCCGTCTCCGACGCCGTCGCTGCGCCCGGCCCAAGCGTGACCGCACGCGCCGTCTCCAACGCCGTCGCTGCGCCCGGCCCAGGCGTGACCGCACGCGCCGTCTCCAACGCCACCGCTGCGCCCGGCCCAGGGGCGACCGGGCGCGCAGTCTCCGACGTCGTCGCTGCGCCCGACAATCCAGCGGTAGGGACTCGCTGCGGCTCCGGAACCGCCGGTGCCTGGGGCCGCGGATCCGCGGGACCTCCTTTGGGCGGTTCCGCCGAAAGCGCTGCCGGTTGAGACTTCGATCCGGCCGGCGACGCGACCGGAGGAGGGCCGATGACGATCGGAGGCATGGGCGGACGCGAGCGTTGCGCCGGATTGCCGCCTACGTCAATCACGCGCGTCACGACCACAGCAGGCGTAGCCGCCGTCGGCGGGGGTGCCACAGCCGGTTTTGAGAAGGTCGACCCCGGAGGCGGACCGGGCGGCATGGCCGGCGACGCTGGAGGCCGCGCCGGCGGCACACCTCGCGTCGGGCCGGGCTTTCCAGAACTCGCGTCCGGACGCGCGGGCGGGGGAGCGGGAGGCTTCGCTTCCTGCGTGACCGAGCTCGGTCGTTCCGCGGGGGGCGCACGGCCGTCGTTCGGTGGTCGTCTCATCGTTGGCCCCTCGTCGCCGGCGCTCGACAGCGTCGTCGTCGATGATGAATCAATCTCCGTCCTCGTGGTCTTCGTGGCGGGGGCGAAGAGCTTGGAGAGAATGCTCATCGCGAAACCTCAGAATAGACGATCGGCAAAGTCACCGATCCCGTAACCGTCGAGCCACGATGTCGATCGCGGCTACATCGCCTGCGACGTGGTGGCACCGGCGCGCGCACCCGTTCGCCGAGCCCTCACGGACTTCCTGTCGTGCTGAAACTCGTGAGTGCCGCCTGGACCACCAGACCAGGCGCATTCGGGTCGTCGTTCGAGTCGTAGATGAGCGACGGAAATGTGCACTCGTTGGTCGCCTCATAAAACGCCCACGCCGTCCACGACATCCTGTGCGAAGGCGAGGGATTGGACTGCAGTCCCATGTACGCGATGAGGTTTGTGTCGAACGTCTTGTCGCAGTCGGTGGCGGCGGGGGGCGACGATTGGGGTTGTGACGAGTTCGTATTGCCGAACTCGGTCGCGATGACTGGGTAGGTGGCCGTAAGGAAACCGAAGGAAGTGGCCCAGCCGTCGGGCGCGGCGTCGCCTTTGTCCTGGTAGGGGTGGGTATTGTAAATGATGTTCGTGCCCTGAACGGCGTGGGTCGGGACTCCCGTCAAGTCGTAGGCCCAGTTGAGACCGCCGATGATCACGGGGTTGTTCGCTTTCGCGGTATTTCGAACGGTGTCGTAAAGCGTCTGCATTCCAACGACCGCGTAGCCGCTCGAGGTGCCCCCCGAGAGCCATGTGGTCCAATCGCTCTCGGCGGGCATGTAGCTGCCGATTTTCGGCTCGTTGTAGAGCTCGAAAAGGACATACGGGACATTCGCGTACTTGGTCGCGACCTGTTGCCAGAACGTGACCGAGTGGGAGTCGGCCATGTCTTGCTGGCAGTTGCCGCTGGCGGTCAGGCACTGCTGGCCGACCGAGTAGCTGCCCTGGTCGGACCAATGCAAATCGAGGATGATGTCCATGCCGGCGCCCTGCGCCCATTGCACCTGATCGTCGACTCGGCCTTGGTACGTTGGGTCGTAGCTCGGGTTCGACGGATCGTTGAGCCAGCAGTCCTGGTTGAGCGGAAGGCGGACGACGTTCGCGCCCCACTGATTCATCACCATGTAGTCGAGTTGCTGGATGTTGCCGGCGCAGGAGAACTCGAGCGAAGGTCGATCCAAACCGCGCAAGAAGTGCTCGTGGCCGTTCTTGTCGAGGATCATGTTCCCGCTCGTCGTGTACGGCCCCACGAGCCCCGCCGTCGACCCCGTGGTTGGCGTGGACGAGCCGGCGCTGGAACTGCCCGTCGACGAGCTGCTGCTCGATGAAGCCCGGCTGGACGAACTGGTACTGGCACCGCTCGTGCTGGAGTTGCTTGAAGTATTTGCAGGATGACCCGGGGCCTCGGGGCTCGCGTTGCCGCACCCCGACGCAACGCCGCTCAAGCCCGAGGCCAAGACCACGGTCCGTATGATAAGTCTCCGATAATTCATTCTATTTTCTCCAAGATCCAGTGGCGTGTTCGGCACCGTGCCGCCGGAAGCGAACCAAACTCGCGGCTTCGGCGGCTTCGAACCGGAGCCCGAACCGTGGTCCCGCCGCGCTCACGTTTAGCATTCCGGCCTAAAGCGCTCGTCAGCGGCTCTGCCGGCCTTGACCGGCAAATGGCATGCAAGAGCCGCGTGGCTCCCCATAGGGGCGACGCCGCATCGAGCCCGGATAGCGCACGAAGTTCGTGAAGGACACGACATCGCTTGCGGTATAGTATGCGCGGTCGCTCGGCGACGACGAGCACAATTTCTTCGTCGGATAGCCGCCGACCCCTAACCTAATGACTCGAGAACGGATTGAGGTGCGCTCGTGAAGAATAATACGTTTCGCTTCGGTATGTCGCTCGTCACCGTCACGAGCCTCGCATCCGCCTGGGCCTGTTTCGGAAGCTCCACCAGTACCCCCACCGGCACAGGCACCGGAACGGGTACGGGGCAAGCGGGGGGGGGGGGGACAACCAGCAGCACGAGCACCAGCGGGAGCTCAAGCGCGAGTTCGGACGCGGGTGGGGCCGCGTGTACGAGCACGGTGGCGGCCGGCTTCACTGCGGGCCCCGTCATCGACGACATGACCAACAATCAGTCCGAAACCGGCGGCTCCTGGTACACGTACTCGTCGCGAAGCGTGCCGAACTCCGAGCCGCCCATTCTTACGAATGAGGCCGGAACGCTGACTCCGCCTGAGGGACAAAGCTTTCCCTTTGTCACGTTTGGGACGAACCCAGCGGTTCCGGCGCTTCCGAGCAGCGTGGGCACGGGCGACGAGATCGCGCCCGGCTACCGCGAGTTCAGCGGCAACGGCATCCCCGAATGGGGGGCTGGTTTCGGGATGGATCTCACGAGCTACCCACCCGACGGCAGTGCGGTCGCCTTCAACTCGTGCCCGCCCGTCGCCGGGCTACCGGACGGGTCGATGCTCTTCAACACCACCCCGACTCTGACGAACACGGGAATTCCCCAGCCCTTCAATGCGAGCGCGTACGCTGGCTTTTCCTTCTGGGGTATCTCGCTCACGGGCAAAACCATCAATCTTTATGTCCAAGTGGATGACGCATCCACGAGCCCGTGGGGCAATTCGGTTCCGGTTGCCGACACGCCCACGTCGCCGCTGCGTTGCGACGTTTGCAAGAGCGCGGGCACCTGCACGGCATCGACGACGGAAGCGGGGACCAAGGACTGCCCCTGCTCGGACAGCTTCCGGTACGAAGTCCAGTTCAGCACCTGCTGGAAGCAATTCTACGTCAAGTTTTCCGACCTCGCGGTCCAAGACTGGTCGATGGAAGGGGCTTTGGTCTTCGATCCGGCGCATGTGTACAACATTCACTTTCAGGATACGATCAACACGGGTACCACTCCGGCGTTCGACGTCGCCGTCGCGTATCTGCAATGGGCTGCTCAGTAACGGGTCGCGGAGCACAGACCACCACGTCCAAGGCCTCGTGATCCAACGGGGGAGGGCACAGTCGGCCTCCCCCGCCCCGCCCTATCATCCCGGTCCGTCGCGCGACTCTGCGTCCGCTGGACTGGGCACTGCGTAAACGGCCTCGGACCCGTAGACCCGGCGTGAAGGCGGTCGCCGGGCGAACGCAGCGCCGCGTGACGAACCGGCGACGCCTCGCAGGGTATGCTAGCTGCGATCATGCGCGCCGGCCGAACCAAGACGACCAGCTTCTCTCTCGATGAGGCGACGCTCAAGAACCTGAAGGCCCTCGCCGCTCGACGCCACAAGGGCAATGTGTCGGCTTTGCTTGCGGAAGTCGCAGCCCGCGAGACGAATTTCGCTGCCGCGGAATCGTTCTTCGAAAGGTACGGCGCGCCGCCGTTGACCGAGCAAGCGATCCGGCTGATCGAAGCCGAATGGCGCGGCGAGGCACCGGCGAAGAAAAAGCGACGGCGCGCGGCGTGACGTTCACGTTCGATACGGGAATGCTCGTGGCGCTCGAACGGCGCAAGCGGCGGGCCCTCGACGCGTTTCGCAACATCGTTCGCCGCGGATTTTTGCCCGTCGTGCCTGCGGTCGTTTATGCGCAATGGTGGCGCGGCCGGAGCGACTTGCGCGAGGCGATCCTCGCGGCCGTCGTCGTCGAAGTCATGCCGCCCACTTTGTGTCGCGCGGCCGGAGAGGCGTTGGCCACGGTCAAGGGATCGTCGCTCGCCCATGCTGTGGTCATGGCCTCCGCGGCGCTGCGCGGGGGGGGCATCGTCTACACATCCGCGATCGACGACCTCCGCCGACTCCAGGGCTTCTTTCCGACCGTGCGCATCCTGCGCGCGTAGCCGCGTGTCGCGTCGTTCCACGCCCGCGACAGCCGTTGGACGGGTCTAATAGCAACCAGTCGGTTCGGTGAAATTGCTGCCCGTGTCGCCGCCGCCGTTCGGAATGTTGATGGTAATCGACTGATTGACGGAAGAGCTCGTCACGGTCACACTCCCGGGGTTGACCGTAAAATATCCGTATTGGGTCGGCATTTGCCCATTCGCGGTGGTGATTGGGTAAACCGAGTTTTGTAAATAGTATTGGCCCGCGCTGTTTTCGACGGCTTTGATATTTCCGCTCACGGGACAGGCGACGAACTTCCAGGTCGTCCCCGACGGGTCGCCGACCGAGTAGCCCATGGCGTCGAAGGCTTGTGTGCTGAGGTCGAGGTGCCCGGCCTGCTTGCACGCTGGATTTTCGCCGTTGTCGGTCGGGCACTCGTCGATGATCGTGGCCACGATCTGGGTGCCGCCGTTGGTAATCTCGATGCACGCTCCGCAGTCGGTCACCGTATTGAAGCCGTTCGATCCGGGGATCGCCGCAAAGTAGCTATCCTTGGCCGGCGAAACGCTGGCGGCGTTCGGAACGGTATCGACCGCATTTTTGCCGCTTCCCGTTTCGGTTCCCGTGTAGCCGCAGGCCGTTTTGCACGTGCCGTTCTGGCAAGTCCCTTGCCCGAAGTAGTAATACGTGAAGGAGCCGCTGCCGTTGTACGAGTCGCCGAACGTACACGGCCCGGCCGGCCCTTGGGTGGAGCTGCTGCTCGTCCCGCCCGTCAGCGAGCTGCTGCTGCTCGACCCGCCCGTCTTGGAACCGGTGCCACTCGAGCCCGTCCCGGAAGTGGAACTGCTCGCTGCGGAACCCGGGCTGCTGCTCGATCCGCCCGTGGTCGAGCTGCTCCCGCTGACGGAACCTGGACTGCTGCTGCCGGCACCCGAAACGGGACTGCTGCTGCCGGCACCCGCGACGGGACCGCTGTTGCCGGCACCCGAAACGGGACCGCTGCTGCCGCTTGAACCGAGGCCCGTGCCCCCCGATGCGGGGCCCGAGTCCCCCGAGGGGGGGCCAGGGTCGGTGCCGGGCCCGTTCGTCGCCGTCGAATTGGAGTTCGCCGTGCCCTGGCTCTGAGTCATCCCTCCCCCGCCGGTGTACACAGGGGTGCCCGAGCTCGCCCCGCCGTCGCCGGAAGAAAAGTCCTGGAATCCGAGGATGTCCGCGCAACCAGCCGCGGTGAGGGCCGCCGAAGCCAGGGTCCACAAAGCCACTCTCGACGGACGATCCATCAAAACCTCCCAACCACCGACAGCCCGGTGCCTTGGGCCGCTGGCCCGACTCCGACGGCTGGCCCTGCACGACCGCGTGGTGCCGTAAAGAAGAGAACGGCCCCGCCCGTCAAGGCAACGCCCGCACCAATAAAGGAAGCCGTCGAAACCGTGGCCCATGTCGAGGCCGATTGGCGAAGCGTCAGACCGTTGGTGCCTGGCGCACACGAAGGGTTGCCCCCGCACGCGGCCAGCGCGTCCTTGTACGTGGAGTTGGCGTGAAGTCCAGCAAACGCACCTAGGCCGACCGCCAGGACCCCGACCGCACCGACCGCGATCCCGCCCGTTCGTTGTCCCTGCCCGTCCGTCGCGTCGGAACCCGGAGGCGTCGCCTCGCCCGTTGCGGCGCTCGATCCCTCATTCGTGCGGATCGCGGTTCGGTCGTCGGCAAGGCGTGGGATGTCGACCTCCAGATTTTGCCCGCTCGCGCCGAGATCGACGTGCTGGGTCCACGGCTTCTTGCCCGGCGCACTCACTTCGATATCGTGCCCCCCGCCGTCACGCGGAAGCCCGGTCCCCCAATCGGAGCTCGGAACCGACTCGTGGTCCAATCGGACGTCGATTCCGGACGCGTCTGGAGGGGGTTTGATCGTCAGGTGCGAGACCTTCGGCTCCAACGCGGCCGCCATGCGGTTCGCCGCCGCAGCGATCTTCTTCATTCCCGCCGAATCGGCCGCTGAGCTCGCGGCGTGGAACGTGGCCCACGCAGTCGCGAGCTTGCCCCATTTCTCGTAGCAGGTCGCCAGTGCGATCGCGGTCGTCGGTGCCGGCTCTCGCGACTGGGCGTCCGCGAGCTTGGGGCAGGCTTCCGCGTACTGGCCGGCGGCCATCAGCTTGCGACCCTCGACGAGCAGAGCGGGGGCCGCCGAAGAAGCCGATTTCTTTGCGCCCTGGGCACTGCACGGGACGAACAAGCCGGAGAGGAAAATCGCAGCCACCGTGGAACGAAGCGGGCGCATAACGACCTCGGGAGAACGGCGCATGACGGCGTGCGTCGCCCGCCCCGCGATGCTCGTGCGCGCTGTAGAGACAAGTAGCATACGCGGCACTGACCGGCCATGGGACCTGGGGCCTTTTGGCCCTAGATCGGGGCATGCGGAGCCTGTTTGAGTCCCGCGATCGACTTCGCGGTGGCTCCAGGGTCGCGAGGTAGACTGCAATGTTACGTTCAATTTGAAATATCGTTCGACGATTGACGCCCGTGCGCTCGTATGCGAGCACGCTGCTCCAACAGTACCGCGACGCGCGCTGCCGCCGTCATCCATCGTGCCGGCTACCGCAGTCATCCACCGTGCCAGGGGAACCACCATGATCGGCCGAAGAGCTTTTGCCATCGTCGCCACGTTGCCTTGCCTTCCCGTGTCGGTGTTGGCCGTCGCCGCATCCGCTTGCGGAGGCGCGGCCGCGACGACACAGGCACCCGCCGCCGCCAACGCGCCTGCAGCCGCTAGCGCTTCTTCGCCCGCGGCGGCACCGGAGTCGACCGCGTCGTCGCTCCCGCCTCCGACGGCCGCCGCCGATGCGAAGCCCGAGGTGAAGGTCACCCCGCCAAACGCCGAGGGCAACCCATTCGCGGGCGCCCACCTCTACATCGACCACGGATACGTCGCGAAGATCGAGACCACCGCCAAGACGGACGCAGCCGACGCGGCGACGCTCAAGAAGGTCGAAGCGTTTCCGACTGCCATCTGGCTCAGCTCCATCAAGGACACGGCCGGCGTCTCGAAGACTCTGGAGGATGCGGCCGCCGAACAGAAGAAGGGTGGGCAGCCGGTCGTCACGACCTTCGTCGTCTACGACCTTCCCGAACGCGATTGCGCCGCCGTCGCATCGAATGGACAGCTAACGATCGCGAACGGGGGCGACAAGCGATACCAGAAGGATTTCATCGACAAGATCGCCGCATCGTTCAAGACGCACGCGCAGCAGCGCGTCGTCGTCGTGCTCGAGCCGGATTCCCTGGCGAACTTGGCCACCAACCTGAGCGTGCCGAAGTGCGCGGCGGCCCAGGACGTGTACAAGCACTCCATCTCGTACGCCATCAAGACGCTCGCGCTGCCGAACGTGACGATTTACCTCGATGGCGCGCACGCCGGCTGGCTCGGGTGGAGCGGCAACCGCGAGAAGATCGCGGCCCTTTACGCGGAGGTCCTGAAGGACGCGGGCGGCCCGGACAAAATCCGCGGCTTCGCGACCAACGTGTCCAATTACGATTCGCTCAAAGACGGCGACCTCGCCAAACTCGAACCGTCGGATCCCGCGAAGGGCGAACTCGACTACATCCAGCTGCTCGATCAGTCGCTCACCGGGGCCGGAATCGTCGGGAAGGCGTTCGTCATCGATACCGGGCGAAATGGTCGTTCCGGCATCAAGACGAAGTCGGGGAGCTGGTGCAACATCAAGGGCGCCGGCCTCGGAGAGCGCCCTCAGGTGAACCCCGCACCGCTGGTCGACGCCTACCTGTGGATCAAGCCGCCGGGCGAATCGGACGGCGGCGGCGAGCCGAAGAAGCCCGGCTTCGACGAGAAGTGCGGGCCCGATGCCCCGGACGCTGCCAAGGACGCGCCGCGGGCCGGCGAGTGGTTCGGTTCATACTTCATCGACCTCGCGAAGAACGCGAACCCACCGCTCTGACGGGTCGGCCACCCGCGGGCATTCGTCCCCGCTGCCGCGCGTGGAAGTCGCAGTGCTATCGTCTTGATCGTGGAAGAACGGGAACGGGTCGTGAGCGCACTCTCGGCCGTTTTCACTCAAACGCCGGCGCGGCGTTGGACGCGCGCGGCACTGCTCTTCGGATCGGCGGGCCGGGGATCGATGCGGCCCGACAGCGACGTCGACGTGGGCATCCTCCCGAACGAAGACGGGCCTTCGCTGGCCGAGGAGCTGGCCCTGCAAGCGGAGCTTTCTCGGGCGTGCGGCCGAGAGGTGGATCTCGTGCGCCTCGACCATGCGGACTTGCTCTTGCGTTGGGAGGTCGCACGCGACGGCGTGACGCTCCACTCCAATCCGGCGGGCGCCGCGGCCCACTTTCGAGCCGAAGCGGCCCTCGAGCACGCCGACTTGGGACCTCTCGTGGAGCGCGGGGCCGCGACCTGGCGCGACGCGTTGCTGCGGCGAGCGACGCGGTGACCAACCGTGTCCTCGTTCTTCGCAAGCTCGCCGCACTGCGAGAGCACGCCGCGAACGCCCGCGCACGCCGCCCGGCGAGCGAGGGGCCCCTTCGGTCCGATGCCGTCCTTCGCGACGCACTGGCCCTGAGTGTTCTGGTGGCGATCCAGGAGGCGATTGACATCGCCTTTCATGTCGCCACCGACGAAGGCTGGGGCGTGCCGGCAACGTTCGCCGAGAGCTTCGATCTCTTGGCGGGACACGGCGTGCTCGACGAGGGAGTCGCACGCGCGATGGCCGCCGCGTCCGCGCTGCGAAACCGCATCGCGCACTCCTACGCGAGCGTCGACGTGGACCGCTTTTGGCGTGAGCTGCCCACGGGATTGGACGCGATCGATCGCTTCGCGGATGGCATCTTGCGCTTCGTAGGGCCATGAGACGCCATCGTCGTCGGCCTGATGGCTTCTCGTGATTGCGGGCCGTGCGCGCGTCCGAGCAGTGCAGGAAGAAGGATTTCGCTCAATCGCCCGACCACGCTCGAGTGCGCGGGCCCGACGGGCGACATCGACGGTTCCGTGAACGAGCTCGACCCGCTCCCCGTCGAACAATTGCAGCGCACCCATGCGGTCGTATTCGGCTCGCGTGAGCCGTCGCGGCGTCGCGTGAAAAAGATCGCGGACGACCATTCGAAGAATCAGCATCGCACATGGGGCGCGCGACAAGACACCGCGGACTTGCGGAGAGGGCGCGGGCGCGCCAGCGCAGAATCGGGCCCCCAACGGCCGACAAACGAAACGGGTCTACGGGCGCGTTCTCGGACCGCTCACCACCACATCGTGCCCTTGATTCCGAAGACGTTGGCGTCGGGGGGATACGGCGTCCCTGCGTAATTCGGGTACAGCGTCCCGTACAAGGCCTGGGTGGTCGCGCTGCTGATGTTCTTGACCCCCACGAGCGAGAGCCACTGCTGCGGCAGAACGTCGGCGCCGTCCCAGTAATGCGAGTATTGAAGTGTGATCTCTTCGTGCGTGATGAATTTCGAGTGAATCATGATTTTGGGAGAAATAACTCCAAACGACTCGTGGACGTCGTGTGAATCCGGCTGGACGTAATCGCCCCGAACACCCACGCTCAGCCACGGCAAGAGGCTGGCGACGACGTCCGCGCCGTACTTGAGCTTCTGCGTGCCGTCGGTCGGCGTCCCCGTAATCAGGTTGATGCTCGTCGAGTCGGTTCCCGATACGACGGAATACATGCCGTACAGCGCAACCCGCACGTCGGGGCCGTCACCCCAAAAGGTCGCGTGCGCGTTGTGAAGCCTTCGCCACAAATAGCCGAAGCTGAAGTCGTATTCGACCTGGACCGTGTCGATGTTCCCGTTGCCGTCGCCGACACCATTGAAGAAATTCTCGTAAATGCCGTTCGCGGCGTTGTGTCCACCGCCGCCCAACGAGTGGACGACTTCGATCGCCGGTCCGACCGTCGTCACGTTTTTCGCTTGAATATGCGAATAGGCGACATAGGCCTCGCCGAATACCCCGCCGGTAAATCGCGCTTCCGCGCCGTATACGGAGATCGATCCACTCGGTTCGACCGGATATGCCGGGCCGGCGTTGGTCACGACGCCCGCCGTCGTGGGACCTTCACCCGTTCCTTCTTCCCGGTCGTCCTGCTCCCACGCGACCATGTAATGGGCATTGATATCGAGCCATTTCCCGAACGAAACACCCGCGTGAACATGGTCCGCCAGCGTGTAGCCGGGGCCGCCGCCAATGTTGTTGTCCGCACCTGGATTGAACGTCGGCAGAGCACTCGGCGAACCGTTGACGGGGATTCCGGCCGGCGACATTTCGAGGTGCACGCCGAACCCGTGCTCCACTTTCAACGTGACGTCGTCGAGGGCGTATTGCAGCTTGAGCGCCTCGCCCATGAGGTGGGTGCGCCCGAACATGTACGTGTCGTAGTGGCCCGCGTCGTACTTGCCGGCTTGGCCGAATTTCTCCCAAAAGGCGCCCACCTTCCAGGTCAGCGCCAATCCATCGACCGGCAGATCCGGGGTGAGTGTCAGCCACCCCTGCCCCACGCCGAACTGCGCGGGATTGGCTTGGTCGCCGAGCATCGACACGTCCGTAAAGTCGTAGCCCTGGAGCCCTACGGTCCCCACGACGTGGTTATTTCCGTAACTGAGAAAGATCTCGGTCCACGCCTGCTCCCACTGCCGATCGTTGGTCCACGCCAAGTACTGGTCATCGGGAACGTACGGGGAATGAAATGTCGTGTGGGCCTGACCCGGCATCGCGCAGTACGGGCCGTTGTAGGACATCCCGGTGGAGGGAAATTGAGTGGAGGTGACCGGTTGAGGCGCCGTCGCACCGGCCGGACAAGCTTGCCGACTCCCAACGCCGATTCTCATCGGCGCACGAAAGTAGCCGTGCCAGCTAAACCGCCAGTCTTCGGGGTTCGGTGCAGGCGGCACGGCGCTGGGCGTGGGCGTTCCTGTGACCGTACCTGAGTCGCCCCCGTTCGAAGGTCCGCCGGCGACCGGCGGCGGCAGAGCCTCGACGACGGGGGCAGTCGGCTGGGCGCCTGGCTGCGCCGCGGCCGGCGAAGGCGTCGCGCCCGGGGCGCCGGACGTGTCGCCGGTATTGGCCGCAGGCGGCGGAAGCACGTTCTGCGCGAGCGCCGTGGTGGAGGCGGCAAGAAGAGAGCCCGTCATGAAGATGCCAAGTTGGATTGCGCGCATGGAGTTTCACCTCGACGAGCCGTCCCCCTCCCGGGAAGTCGGGTCGTATTTGATCTGGGGGTCCACTACTTCAATTCGAGCGCCCGCGTCACGAATCGTGCAATCGGGGATGTCGTGGGCGGCGCATAGTTGCACCGAAGTTGGCCCACGGCTCAAGCAAAAAATGCCGGGTGAAGCCGCGCCGAATGGACGGACGATCGAGGCGGCGCCGTTGGACTCGCATTCGGCCATTTGGCCGGTTCGCGCGCCGTCGTTGGCGTTGCCACGCGTTTCAATCGCGACCGGCCGTCCCGCGTCCCGTGGATTGGGACGGGTCAAGAGACAGGGGGCCCCCGGGGGACATGCCGGGGCGGACGCAAACCACGACGCAAACCACATGGTGGACGACGTCACCTACCCGCCTTCCGCAGACAAGGCTGGGGTCGCGCTTCCGCTCGCACGCGCATCGCCAACGGTCCGCGAACCGACGACGTGAGGGCGTGCACGGCGCGCGACCGCCGAGTCGAGACGCCGGAGAGGTCTGCTACCAAAAACGGGCGCCACGTCGGTGGGATGGTCCGAACGGACGTCTCCAGCATCAATTTCCAAACGGACGAGATACGCGGGGCATTGAGCGGCGACGACGGGCGAAGAACGTGAAGAAATAGTGAGCGCAAGCCTTCGCGCGGACGTCACGGTTTGTTAAGTTAAGCAGGTGATGCCCCTGCCCGACACCGGGGTCCGAGTCCTCGGGCGCTACGCCCTCTACGACGAGATCGCCGCGGGGGGCATGGCGACCGTGCACATCGGGCGGTTGCTCGGTCCGGTAGGTTTTTCGCGCACGGTGGCGATCAAGCGGCTGCATGCCCAGTTCGCCAAGGATCCCGACTTCGTGTCGATGTTCCTCGACGAGGCGCGCCTCGCCGCGCGCGTACGCCATCCGAACGTGATCGGAACGCTCGATATCGTGTCGCTGGCGGGCGAGCTGTTTCTGGTCATGGAGTACGTGCCGGGCGAATCGCTCGCGCGACTCTGGCGGACGATGCGCGACGCCGGGCGGTCGATTCCGGTACCGATCGTGGCCGCCGTCTTCGTCGGAGTTCTCGAGGGGTTGCACGCCGCCCACGAGGCAACCAACGATCGGGGCGAGCCTCTCGGCGTCGTTCATCGCGACGTCTCGCCGCACAACATCTTGGTGGGTACCGACGGCGTCGCACGCGTGCTCGACTTCGGCGTCGCGAAAGCGTTCGGGCGCTTGCAGACGACGCGGGAGGGGCAGCTCAAGGGCAAGATCAGCTACATGGCGCCCGAGCAGGTTCAGGGGATTGTCGATCGCACCACCGACATCTACGCAACTTCCGTCGCGCTGTGGGAGTCGCTTGTCGGAAAGCGCTTGTTTTTCGCCGAGAACGAAGCCCGAACGCTCGCCAACGTCCTGTACCCGAAGGTCGAGGCGCCGAGCCACCTCGTGCAAGGCATCCCTTCGGAGCTCGACGAGGTCGTGCTTCGAGGCCTCCATCCGGATCCGTCGCGCCGCTATGCCACGGCCCGCGCGATGGCCCGCGCGCTGCAGTCGGCCGTGTCTCCCGCGCCCGCGTTCACCGTGGGCGAGTGGGTCGAAGCGACGGCGGGCTCGACCCTTGCCACGCGCGCCTCCCGCGTGGCGTCGGTCGAGAGAATGCTGCCGCCCGATTCGGATTCGTATTTGCCGATGACGCCCTCGTCGATTCCTCCTCCCATCTCCGCGGTCGCCTTGCGGTCGACGCCGGGGACGATCGCGGAGCCGAGTTCGTCTCGTCCGGACCTCGCGGCACAGCCGGCGTCGGAAGCCGCCGTCCACAGCGCCGCGCCGATGGTCCTGGGTCGGCCCAAGCGGCGCGCATCGAGTGCGGTGGCCGCCGCGGCGCTCATGGTCGCGCTCGGCGCGGTCGTCGTCGTCGGCGTCAGCGTCACGCGGGTCAAGCCCGGACCGCACGGCGTGCCGCTGACCGGTGCCGTTCCCGTTCGCGATGTACGGCCGGCGCCCACGCGCTTCGCCGTGGACGTTGCGCCGCCGGCCGTCGCACCTCCGGCCTCCGCGACCGCCGAGTCGGCGGCATCGGCCTCGGCGTCCTCGCGAGAACCCCCTTCCGCTTCGCCTCGGGGAGCGCCCGCGCCACGGGCCAGCGCTTGGGCTACCCCCTCCCCCCCCCGCGCCGCGCCCGAGCCGGCACCGGTGCGATCCACACGCCCGGCCGGCGCGCTGGCTAACCAGCCGCCAGCCGTGCCGGCAACCGAGCCGGCGAAGCCGAGCGCAGGGGAGTTCGACCATGTCATGGACTCACGCCAATAAGCGCTCGCTCGTTCGAGCGCTTCTCGCCGGGGCCCTGGTTTCGGGGGCCGCTCATGCGCAGTCGCCCCAAAGAGATCCGGCCCTCGCCGAAACACTCTTCCAAGAGGCGAAGGGGTTCATGACGAGCGGCGACTACGCGAGCGCGTGTCCAAAGCTCGCCGAAAGCTACCGACTCGATCCCGGCACCGGCACGCTGACCGCCCTCGCGACGTGTCATGAGCAGCTCGGCAAAAACGCCACGGCGTGGGCCGAGTTCATCGAGCTCGTCTCCGAAGCTCAGCGGACCGGCCGGGCCGATCGCGAGAAATTCGCGCGCCAACACGCGGCCACGCTCGAGCCGGGGCTGTCGCGGCTCACAATCACCGTCGCGCCGGAGACGGCCGCACTGGCCAACGTGGAGGTGCGCCGCGATAAGGTCGTTGTCGGCTCCGCGGCGTGGGGCGTCGCCTCGCCGGTCGATCCGGGCGATCACGTCATTGAAGCCACGGCCCCCGGAAAGCAGTCCTGGTCGTCGCACGTCAACGTCGGCGCGAGCGGCGACAACGAGTCGGTCACCGTCCCCAAGCTCGAGGATGCGAGCGAGAGCACGAGCGGCGAGGCCACGCCGCCCATGATCGGCCGCACCGCGGAACCGAAGGAACCCGCGGAGGAGCCGCCCCCGCCGCTGCGATCGGGCAACGGGCAACGCGCCGCTGGAGTCGTCGTCGGGGTCGCGGGTCTTGCTTCGCTCGGCATCGGCTCCGTCTTCGGCCTCGAAGCGGTGTCGAAGAGCAACGACGCCAAGCAACAGTGCCCGATGTCGATGTGCCCGGCCGCCGCCGCCGGTGCGATTCAGGAGAACAATACGGCCAAGACGGACGCGCTCGTCGCCGATGTCACTCTCGGGGCTGGACTCGTGGCCGTGGGCGTCGGGGCCTATCTGCTCTTTTCGGCGCCCTCAGGGGCAAAGACAGTCCCCGCCGCGGATTCGGCCGCTGAAGACCGTCTTCGGCTGGTGCCGCTCGTCGGTCGAGGGAGCGCAGGCCTCGCGGTTTGGGCTGGTTTTTGACGGCTTGGAAGGCTCCGCGGTGGCCCGCCGTGCCCCGATCAGCCGCGGCGCGTCAACCGGGAGGGATTCTGTCCCCGTTGGATCGCCGAGAGATGCGAACCGCATTGAATGTGCCACCATCTAAAGCCAGAATGCGTCGCCCCGAACCGCGGGCGTCGGCCACCTCGAACTGGGAGGGGCCCTTTGGAGGATTTGCAATGAATCGACGTCTCGTCTCGTGGACCTCATCGGCAAGTTTCGGGGCGCTCGGCGCTTCGTTTTGCGTGGCCAGCGCGTGTTCGCAGGCGGCGCCGCCCGGCTTCAGCAACAACAGCGGCAACAACGGTGGGAGCGATAACAGCAGCTCCAGCACGAGCGGCAACAACGGCGGCGGTACGTCGAGCAGTTCAAGCTCGGGCGGCACGGTCTACACGAACAACGGTGGTGGAAGCGGCAACAACGGAAACGGCAATAGCAGTAGCGGCAATAGCAGTAGCGGCAATAGCGGAAACGGCAATAGCGGATCGACCTCGACTGGGACCGGAACCACGAACACGGGGAGCAGCAGTTCCACGGGAGCAGCAAGCACCGGAACCGGGACAGGCACCGGCACAGGCGCAACTGGGGCTGCGACCGGTTGCGGAACGCTGATGACCCCCCCCACGTGCTCCGCGCCGGTCGCGACGGGCGCGTTCCAACTTTCCTCGAGCTGTTACCAATCGACACTCGGCTCGGGCGGTTACGTGTACCCCGCCGAGGACACAGGTGGCAGTACAGGATGCGTCGATTCGACGTACCTTTGTGGCTCTGGAACGCTCGTGGCTCCGGGCGCAACCTATGCCAATTGGGGGGCCGCGATCGGGTTTAACGTCGGTCAGGCCTCGGGGGCGAAGGCCAGTACGGCGGTCGCGGTCACAGGCACGGGATTGACTTGGTCTCTCGCGGGTACCTCGGTTTTGCCCAACGGGTTGCAAATCTCCCTTATCGGCGCTGATGGCGTTACGCAATACTGCTATCGACCGGCGGCGGCGGTGACGTCAGCAACAACCGCATGGGGCACCTTCGCTGAGGATTGCTACAACGCCACGCCGGGCACGGCTTTCACAACTGCGACCACGATTACTCAGATCCAATTCTCCGCGATTACAGGTACCAACACGGGTGCTTGGAACTTCTGTGTGGGGTCGAACCTTGCCTATTAGTGCGGTGTCGCCGGGCGTAGACCGAAAGGGCTGAGGGTCAGCATGGTCGACGCGCGGTAGCGTCGAAGGTCTCCGGCGATTGCCAAAGAGCCGATCGCACCTCGACGTCGACCGCTGACCTCGAGCGACCCCGACCCCGACCCCGACCCCGACCCCCGCTTCAGCTACGCTCGGGGTCCCATGAAGCTCTTCTTTACGGAGACCTCTCCCTACGTTCGCAAGGTCCGCGTGGCGGCGTTCGAGCTCGGACTCCAGGATCGCATCGAGACTCAGTTCTTGCGCCCTGTCCCGGTCGCGGCCGATGCGACGTTGTCACGGGTGAATCCTCTGTCCAAAATTCCGGCGCTCGTGCTCGACGACGGCACGACCCTCTACGATTCGCCCGTCATCTGCGAGTATCTGGACACGCTGCATGCCGGCGAGAAGCTCGTGCCGGACAGGGGCCCTCCACGATTTCGCGTCCTCCGTTTGCAGGCCTTGTGCGACGGCATTCTGGAGGCGGCCATCTTGGTGTTCTACGAGCGGACGGCTCGCCCCCAAGCCTTGCATTGGGCCCCGTGGACTGACGGACAATCGCAAAAGGCGCGGCAAGGGCTCGACGAACTCGAGCGCGAAGCGCCTTCGTTCGGTTCGAACGTGGATCTCGCGCAGATCTGCACGGCCGTCACACTCAGTTGGCTCGAGTTCCGCCAGGTTCTCGGCGACATCCGGGCGGGGCGGCCGAAGCTCAGCGCGTGGTACGACGCATTTCGCACTCGGCCGTCGATGCACGCGACGGAGCCGAAGGGCTGATGCTCACCGCGGCAGGGGCGATAAGACGTCGCACGGGAAGTCGAAGCTGATGTTCTTCCCCGTCGAACGCCACGTCGCGCAAGCGGCGCCCACGAGATCGAGCTCGGTTGCGCTGGACATCATCCAGCCGTCGGTCCCGCTATCGCCCACGTAGGGAATGTTCGTTCCGTCGATGGTGACGCGCCCCTCGCCGGCGTCGGAGACGTCGACTTGGATCGAGCCCTGCAAGTCGAACGAACAACTCTTCACAGTGGCCAGGGCGGTCGTGATCTCGTTGGTGAGATCCGTGACATTCAGCGAATTCGGGCTGAAGAGCGTCGCGTTCATGACGGACGCGTCCGCGGAAGCGTAGGTCGCGAGCGATGTGCCGTTGTTGCCCGTGTCGGCGGTATTGGGCCCTTTCGCGTAGAGGTTCGCCCACCCCAAAACGCCGTCGCACTGCTGGTAAATGGTGAGCGGCAACGCCGGGGGCCCGCCCGCGCCGTTGGCGGGGGGCGCCACCGGGGCCACCCCGGCGCCGGCATTCGCGAACGCCTGAAGGGCCTCGGGCGAGATGGTCGAAATGTCCGACGGGAGCCCCAGGACCAACGTCTGAATGCCCTGCGCGTAAAGCGACTGAATCTCGGCCGTGACCGCGTCCGCAGGACAAAGAGCGTTGCCGTCGTCGCAGAAGTCGGTCTCGCCGTCGGTCACGAGAAGGATGTACTTGCCTCCCGGAAGGGTTCCGCCGCCTGCGTCGGCTTGGGCCGTCGCTGCTTGGACGAGGTAGTTCGCCGCTTGTCCGAGCGCGATCTCCGCAGGCGTATTGGTCTTCGAATACGGCTGCGTGTCGGCGATCCCTGCGTACGTGGTCGCAATGGCAGAATTGTTCGGCTGGATGGGGACGTAGGTGTCCGGCAAAATTCCGCATAAATGCGCCGCGTAATCGGCGGGAGTGTACAGCGTCGTAGAGCCATTGCTCCCGTAGGCGCCGAAGCCGAAATCCACCTGAGATTCGAGGTTCGCGATCACCGAGAGCGTGGCCGTGCGCAGAGGCGTCCACTCATCGGTCATGCCGCCGTCGGTTCCTTGAGTCTTGTCGAACATGCTTCCGGAGCTGTCGACCAACACGAAGACCAACGGAATTCGCGGCAAAAATTGCACGGTCAGATGCTGGCATGCGTCGCCGCCGACCATGGCGTCGCTCGCCCCGGCCCCGCCCAGAAGGCCCGGACTGGAAGCCTGGGACCCGCTAAGACTCGCCTGGCTCATGTTCCCGCCGGAAGGGCTTGCGCCACCTGTGGCGCCGGCCGAGAGTGATTTGCCTCCGCCCCCGCCGGTTGCGCACGCGACGGCCGTCAGCCCAGAGGCGACGAGAGGAACCCAACGCGCGGCAGACCGAAGTCCCATGGCCCACAGCATACAACGGCGCCGCCACCCTTCGAGGATGCGCGCGGCCCTTTATCCGCTCGCACCTCGGCGGTAAAGCGCCCACTTCGCGCCGGGCGTGTCGCCGCCCATCGCGCAGCCCGCGCGCGAAGCATCACCCGGCGGTCATCAGTCCGGCAGCGATGCCGTTGATCGTCACGAAGAGGGCGCGACGAAGGCGCTCTCGCTCCTCGGGCGATTCGGCCGCGCGCATTCTGCGCATGAGCTCGATCTGCGCATGATTCAAGACGTCGACGTACGGGTTACGCCTCGCCACGTTCTTGGCGAGCGTCGGGGACGCGGCGAGCAAGGCGTCCGCTTGGACGACTTCGAGAACGCGCGCCACCGTTCGGTCGTACTCCTCACGGATGAGCGCGAAGACTTCTCGCCCCTCGGCGTCGCCGAGGCGCGCGTAATGCTCCGCGACGTCCATGTCCGCGCGCACGAGCGCCAGCTGGGCATTGTCGATGAGCACGTGGAAGAACGGCCAACCCGAATAGAGCGTGCGGACGTGATCGATTCCTCGGGCCGAGATGATGGCCTCGAGTGCGGAACCGAGCCCGAACCAGCCGGGCACGCCGTGCCGGCACTGGTTCCAGGAGAAGACCCACGGAATGGCCCGCAGCTCGTCGAGCGTCAACTTGGGTTTGCGCGTCGCGGGTCGCGACGCAATGGGTAGCTCGGAAATCTCGCGAATCGGCGTGACGGCCACCGTATACCGGGCAAGGCGATCCCGGTCCCCGACGAGGTCCGCGTACGCGGCGCCAGCCGCTTTGGCCGCGATGTCGAGGGTCACCTCGCGCGCACGGCTCTCTTCGCCCGTCGGCGATCGAGCCGGCCCGAGCGACGCGACGAGCACGGCATTGACCATTTGCTCGAGCTCACGCCGCGCGATCTCGCGCTGCCCATAGCGAGCCGTAATCGTCTCACCCTGCTCGGTGACGCGCAACCGCCCCCGAAGCGCTTTGCGCGGCTGCGCGCGAATCGCGAAGTTGGCGGGGCCACCGCCGCGGCCAACGGCGCCGCCACGCCCGTGGAACACGGTGAGCGTCACCCCGGCATCGTCGGCCACGCGCGCGAGTGCTTGCTGCGCGCGCCGCAGCGCAATCGTGCTCGACGCATAGCCGACCTGCTTGCCGCTGTCGGAGTAGCCGATCATGACTTCGAGCTCCCCGCGGAGCGCCGCGCGCAGGGGTGCCAGCGAGAGCATGCTCTTGGCGATGGGCTCGGCCTGGTCGAGATCCTGCAACTGCTCGAGCAGCGGTACGGGCCGGAGCTCGTCGGGTGCCAATCGAGCGGCGCGGGCCAAGAAGAGAACCTCGAGCACGTCGCTCGCCGTGCTCGTGAAGCTCACGATGTACCGCTCGCAAGCCTCGTGCCCCTGATCGCGTCGGGCGCGACCCACCACGTCGAGCGTGGCGAGCAGATCGCGCGTGACGGGCGACAATCCTTGCCGGTGGCGAGGTGCGGCGATGTCCGCACGCTCGAGAAGCCCGCACAGAAGCGACACGCGCTCGGCTTCTCCGAGCGCCGCATAGCCGGAAACGCCTCCCCTGAGCAACAGCTCGTCGACCGCCGCCTCGTGCACGGTCGAGTGCTGGCGCAAGTCCAATGTGGCTAGGTGAAACCCAAAGACCTCGGCGCGACGCTCGATGTCGCGAAGGCCGCCATTGGCGAGCCGACTGAGGCCTGCACCCGTGAGCGTTCGGCGGATGAGGGCGAGGTCCGCCCGGTAGCCCGAAACGTCCGCATAGGCCCCGTCTCCGCGCGTGAGGGTCGCCTCGAGTCGCAGGCGCATGTGCCGCAGCTTCTCGCGCCACGGCTCTCGTAGACCCGTGCGGCGAGCGCGCGCGGCGATCTCCGGAGATCTCGCCCGATCTTCTTCGAGCGCGGCCTCGAGCTCCGTGAGCCCGGCAACATTCACGCGCTCCGACGAAATCGACAGAACACGCCCGAGCTCGGCGACGTCACGCAGGGCGCGCCGGATCGCCGTCGTTCGGTAGCGTTCGAGCGCCCCGCGCGTGACGTCTGCCGTTACGCCCGGGTGTCCGTCGCGATCGCCGCCGATCCACGTCCCCCATCGCAGAAACGGACCTACCTCGAAGGGCTCGCCCGGATAAAAGCGGGCAAGGGCGTCTTCCAGTTCGCGAATCACCGCGGGGGTCACGTCGAGCAGGGTCCGCTCGAACACCTCGAGCCCAGCCCGCACCTCGTCGAGCGGCGTAGGCCGCACAGCGCGGGCTTCCTCCGTGCAATCGAGCGCGCTGATCGATTCGCGAAGCTGTCCCAACGTGTGGGCGCGGTCGCGCGCCGGCAGTCGCCCGTCGTCGAGCCGGTCGAGCCCCAACGACACGTCGGCGAGTTGATCGAGAACGGTGCGGCGGCGCGCCTCCGTGGGATGCGCGGTCAGCACCGGCATGACGAAGAGACGCCGGAGAAGGGTCCGCACGTCGTCGGCACTGATGCCGGCGTGCTTGGCCTCTTCGATGGCCGCGGCGATCGATTCGGTGACAGGACTCGTGCCCCGATCGCGACCGCGAAGGACCCGCACCCGGTGCTGTTCCTCGGCGACGTTCATCAGCTGCAGTTGCTGGGTCAAGACATGCGCCACATCCGCCAGCTGCGGGGCGCTCAGTCCGCCCATGCGAACGGCGAAGGCCTCGCGAGCGGGGCCGCCTCCGTGCGACCGAAGCTCCGGTGCCGAGCGCCGGAGCGCGTCGACGGTGGCGAGCGCATCGGAGCCGGAGCGCTCTTCGATGGCGTCGTCTAGCAAACGGGTGAGAAGGCGGACGTCGTCGAGGAGCTCTTGCACGGTGGGCTCGCGTGGCGCGATGATTCAGGAGCCTCGCCTGAACCGCGTTTCCGATCCGTTTCCTAGCACGGTCTGCTTTCGTTGGACCGTGCGTTCGAAGCGAGCGGCCCCAAATTGCGAATGCCCGGCCATCGGTACGAGCCCGCCTTGTCGCTCCGCGCGCTGAATCGGGCGACGCTGGCACGGCAAATGTTGCTCGCGCGCGAGGATGTGACCGTCACCGCCGCTATCGAGCGGCTGGTTGGGCTGCAAGCGCAAGTCGCCAAGCCGCCGTTCATCGGGCTGTGGTCGCGGGTCGCGCGCTTTCGCCGAACGGAGCTCGTGGACTTGATTCGGCAGCGCCAAGTCGTGCGCGCGACGATGATGCGAGGCACCCTTCACCTCGCGACAGCGCGCGACTACGTCGCGCTCCGCGGAGCGATGCAGCCCGGGTTGACCGAGGGGATGCGCGCGGTACTTCGGCAGCGCGCCGATGACCTCGATATCGCCCACCTCGTTGCCGTCGCACACCCGTTTTTCAGCGAGCGACCGCGGACGTTCGACAAACTGCGTGATTTTCTCGCCGCCTGCGAGTCGGGAGACGTTCGCGCGAAAGCGTTCGCGGTCCGCATGCACCTGCCGCTCGTTCAGGTGCCCACGCGCGACGCACTGTGGGGCTATCCCGCGGTGGCCGATTTCACAGCGGCCGACGGGTGGCTTGGACGGCCGATCGACGAGGAGGATCGGGCGCGGGACTACGTGACGCGTTACCTCGCCGCTTTCGGACCCGCCACAGCGAGCGATGTTCAGACGTGGTCCGGGCGCAAGGGATTGAAAGACGTCGTCGGAGCGATGCGGCCCGAGCTCGTAGTCGTGCGGGACGACCGGCGACGCGAGCTCCTGGACCTTCCGGAAGCGCCCCGCCCGGATTCCGAAACCCCGGCACCCCCACGCTTTCTGCCCGAATTCGACAATGTTCTTCTGTCGCACGCGAACCGAACGCGGATCTTGGCCGAGGAGCACCGGTCGGCGGTTTTTCTCCCCGCCCTGCGGGTGAGCGCGACGTTTCTGGTCGACGGCTTCGTGGCCGGGACCTGGAGCATCCGACGAAAGAAGAGGACAGCCAGCCTCATCGTGAAATCGTTCGACGCGCTCTCCAAAAAGACGCGCGAGGCCCTTGAGGCCGAGGGGGACGCACTCATCCGCTTCGTCGACGACGACGCGACCCAGTTCGGCGTTGAGTTCGTCGGGCGTTAGAGGGAGATTTGCGGGGACGAGTTCGCGGTAGTCGCGGGTCGAGGTGGAGGTCGAGGTCGAGGTCG
>Ga0116125_1000148_pt1 | contig 31520 bp, 26 predicted proteins | sample June2015DPH_16_1_2_FD_89729 | JGI IMG/M metagenome (GOLD analysis project Ga0116125, IMG submission 89729) | Peatland microbial communities from SPRUCE experiment site at the Marcell Experimental Forest, Minnesota, USA - June2015DPH_16_10 | ecosystem: Environmental > Terrestrial > Soil >...
CGCTTCTAAGGAACTTCGCGCAAAACGGAGTGCGGCGCGGGCCAGTTCCTGGTCCGTTTGGCGGTGCGCGCCGCACCCTTTGCGCTTCTAAGGAACTTCGCGCAAAACGGAGCGCGGCGCGGGCCAGTTCCTGGTCCGTTTGGCGGTGCGCGCCGCACCCTTTGCGCTTCCTGCCGGTCGCGGAATGCGGATCGAGGATAGAGTAGAATTCAGAATTCAGGAGGAGACGCTGCGCGGCTCCGAAGTCAGAAGAAGGCGGCGGGAGTTTTCGGTTGTTACGCGCGACACCGCTTCGAGAGAGCAGCCGCGGAGATCGGCTAGTTTTTGGGCAGTGTGGATCATCAGCGCCGGCTGGTTGCGCTTGCCGCGTTTCGGGACTGGGGCTAGATACGGGGCGTCGGTCTCGAGCAAAATTCGATCTGCTGGCGCGAATTTTGCGGATTCCTGCACCTGGGTGGCTCTTGGAAACGTCAGGATGCCGCCGAAGCTCAGGTAGAAGCCGAGATCCAAGGCTTGCTGAGCTTCGGCGGGACCTCCCGAGAAGCAGTGCATGATGCCACCGATTCCGTGCCGCTTCCAATGTTTTTCGAGCAGGGCGACAGTGTCATCCCACGCTTCGCGCGTGTGAATGACAATCGGTTTGCGCGCGGAAGCGGCGATGGACATTTGTTCAATGAATGCGGATTTCTGAGCTTCGCGTGGAGCGAAATCGTAATGATAGTCCAGACCGATTTCGCCCACTGCTACCACTTTCGGATGTGAGAGCAGATCGGCGATGCGGCGGTAATCTCCGGGTCCGGCTTTAGCCGCATCGTGCGGGTGAATGCCGACGGTCGCAAAAAATGGCGGGTACTCGTCCGCCAGGCGAATACCGGCTTCGAGATCGGGTGGCCCGTTGCCCGTACCAATTGCGACCATTTGGTCGACACCCGCTGCGAGCGCGCGCTCGATCACTTGCTCGCGGTCCTCATCAAACTCCGTGCTGTCCAAATGGCAGTGGGAGTCAATCAAACTCACTTCAATCGCGCTCCGATCGGAATATCTTCGAGGAACCCTGCCAGAACGGGCTTGCCGCCTTCCACTGACGCAGCCACGATCATGCCGTTCGATTCGATACCGCGCAGCTTGCGGGGCTGAAGATTGGCGACGATTACCACCTTACGCCCGATCAACTGCTCGGGAGTGTAGGCCTCAGCGATACCGGCCACTAGCGTGCGCGGCTCGGGCTCGCCGATGTCCACTTTCAAATGCAGCAGCTTGTCGGCGCCTTTGACGCGTTCGGCTGAGACCACCTGCCCGACGCGCAATTCCACCTTGGCGAAATCGTCGATCGAGATTTTGGAATCGGCAGGCACGATGACCGCGGGCGTCGCCGCGAAGAGCGCGGCTTGCCGAGATTTTTCGGACGTCTCCAGTTCCTGCATTTTTGCGATTGCCGGCGCTGCGTCCAGCCTCGGAAAAACGCCCAACACCTTGCCTACTTTTTGGCCGCCGGCGAGCTTGCCCCAATGCAGGTCCGCGACATGGATGTTTTCGATAGGCTGCGGCATCCCCAGTTGTTCCCAGATGTTTTGCGCTGAGGCGGGCATCACCGGATAAATCCAGCCACAGATGATGCGCAGCGCTTCGGCAGCGGTATACAACGTTTCGTCGAGCAATCGCTGCGAATGATGATCCTGGTCCTTCGCGAGCTTCCAAGGCGCACGCTCCACGATGAACTTATCAATCACAGTAATGAACGCCCAGACGATTTCCAGGCCCTTTGAGAAGTTGAACTGGTTGAAGGCGTCCAGGACGATTTCGGTGGTTCCGCGCGACGCTTCCGCGATTTCGCCCAAACCGTCGGATTGTGGAATCACGCCCCCGCGATACTGCTGGATCATGCTGAGCGTTCGGCTGGCCAGGTTGCCGAGACCATTGGCGAGATCCGAGTTGTAGCGTTGGATCAATGCGTCATAGCTGAAGCTGCCATCCTGCCCGAAGGTGATTTCACGCAACAGGAAATAGCGGAGCGCATCTACGCCTGTGACATCCACAATGGGTCCGGGACGCACTACATTGCCGCGCGACTTGCTCATTTTGTTCTCTTCGAAGAGAATCCAGCCATGCGCGAATACTTTTTTCGGAAGCGGCAGATCGGCCGCCATCAGAAACGCCGGCCAGTAGACGGCGTGGAAGCGCAGAATGTCTTTGCCGATCAGGTGCAGGTCGGCTGGCCACAAGTTGCCATCTTTCACCGCGCTCATATAGGAAATCAGCGCATCGAACCAGACGTAGAAAACGTGATGGCCTCCGACAGGCGCTGGGATGCCCCATTGGATATTGGTGCGAGTGATGGAAAGGTCGTTGAGACCTTGCTCGACGAATGCGATGATCTCGTTGCGCCGGTGATCCGGTTTTACGAACTCGGGATCGTTTTGATACAAATCCAGTAGCCGCCGCTGGAATGCCGATAGCTTGAAAAAATAATTCTCTTCGGTAACCGTTTCTGTCGGGCGTCCGCATTCCGGACACGGATCGCCGGGCTTGGCGTCGTTGATGTACAGCTCGTCATTAACGCAGTATTGGCCGGTGTAACCACCTTTGTAAATGTAGCCGTTGCTTTTGCAGCGCTCAAAGAGCCAGCGAACGGTTTCGTGATGCTTGGGATCGGACGTGCGGATGAAATGGTCGTAGTCGATGCCCAGCTTTTTCCAGAGGCCGGTGAATTCCGTGACCATTCGTGTGCAGTATTCGTCAGGGCTGAGATTGGCAGCCTTGGCGGCCTTCTCCACATTGCGGCTATGCTCGTCGGACCCAGTGGTTAGCACCACCGGATCGTAGCCTTCCATTTTCTTGAAGCGCTTCACCAGGTCGGCAACGAACGTGGAGTAAGCGGTGCCGATGTGCGGCGCCGCGTTGACGTAATAGATGGGTGTCGTGAGATAGTATTTCGTCATCGAGTCTTCTTCATCGAATGTTCTTGAGATAAGCCAGATTGGCCTCCGCCAGGACTTGTTTGAGTGGGATGCCTGAGGCGAGCGCGAGCTTCCGGCAGTCATCATATTCAGGCGCAAAGGAGCCATCGGCCGAGATTTTGATTCGTACCGCGCCGTATGGAGTTTCCACTTCCGACACACGCCGGGCCTGGACGCGGCGCTCGGCCGAGTAGATCCGAAGACCCAGCGTGGATGTTTCGGCGAACATCATTTGCGCCAGCGCCTCTCGATCCTCTGGTTTTGCAATGACGCGGACTAGCGTACCCGGCCGGTTCTTTTTCATGAGCGCATATTCCAGCGTCACGTCCAGTGCGCCCGCTTCGAGCAAGCGTTCCATGGCGTAGCCGAGCACTTGCGGACTGGAATCGTCAATGTTGGCTTCGAGGACCGACACGGTGGTGGATTCGCGGGCATCGCTCGTCTCGCCAACCAGTACGCGCAAGACGTTGGCGTTTTCCGGGAAATCCTTGTCGCCCGCGCCGTAACCGGTGGTTGAGATCCGCATGGGCGGCAGGGGCCCGAAATCTTTTGCGAGTGTCGCGGCGATGGCTGCACCGGTGGGCGTGGTGAGCTCCACCGCGGGACCGCGCGCGTAGATGGGTTTGCCGGTCAATAATTCTGCGGTGGCCGGCGCCGGCACTGGGAGCACGCCATGCTCTGTATTCACGGTTCCGCTGCCGACGTTGAGAGCAGAGCTGTAAATTGCGTCCAGACCCAGCAAATGGAAACCGGCGCAAGCGCCCACGATGTCGCAGATGGAATCCACCGCGCCTACTTCGTGGAAATGGACTTTGGTCAGCGGGATGCCGTGGACCTTGGCTTCTGCCTCGCCCAAGCGCTGAAACACTGCGCCGGCATTTTGTTTGACCGGTTCGGGTGCGGTGGATTTGGCGATCAGATCCAGGATGTCTTTGAGATGGCGATGACCCTTGGCTTCTCCAGCAATGACGTTAAATTTGGACGCGGCCACCCCGCGGCGGCTGACCTTTTCCACCTGGAACTTCGCTCCGGTATCCAAGCTCTCAAGGATATGCACCAGTGCGCCGCTATCGGCGCCGGCGTCGATTAACGCGCCAACTGTCATATCTCCACTGATGCCGGAGAAGGCGTCCAGGTAGCAGATTTTCATGCGATTAGCTGAGGCAGAAGTTCGCCCGACGGTCCTTGAAGAAACTGGTCGATCTCGCTGGTGATGGGCGTTTCCGCGACATTGATCTCTACTACGCGGGCCCCTGATGACTTGGCCAGTTGCGCCAGCCCGGCGGCGGGATAAACTACGGCCGATGTTCCGATCACCAGGAAGAGATCCGAAGATCGGGCTGCGGCTTCGGCAGCTTTCCAGATCTCGGGCGGCAGCGGCTCGCCAAACCAGACCACAGCGGGCCGAAGGAGTCCGCCACAGTTGCAATGGGGCGGAATTTCAGGCATTGGAATGCGCTTATCGGGCGACTCGCGCCCGCAGGCCAGGCATCGGACGGACCAGACGCTGCCGTGTAGCCGCAGAATGTTCTGGCTACCAGCCAATTCGTGGAGTCCGTCCACATTCTGCGTGATCAAGGTGAAGTTCGCGACTCGTTTTTCGAGTTCGGCGAGCGCATAGTGGCCGGGATTGGGTTTCACTTCGGCAAGCACGCTGCGCCGCCAGTTGTACCATTCCCAAACCAGCTTGGGATCGCGCGCGAAAGCGGAGGGAGTGGCCAGATCCTGGACGCGGTATTGCTTCCAGAGTCCGTTGGCATCGCGAAAAGTCGGCACACCACTCTCGGCCGAGACTCCAGCACCGGTGAGTACGGCGACAGAGCGGGCTTGTTCCAGCCACTGGCGAACGGCGTGCATTAACTACAGTGTGGCACAGGCTTTCTGGCCCGTGGTTGATTTTCGGGCGTGTGTTATTCCCAGCGCAAGGCTACCAAAGGGTCGACACGGGCGGCGCGATTTGCTGGGATGCATGCCGCGATTACTGCTACGGCGGATAATAGGGCAGCCACTGCGGCAAATGTAGCGGGATCGGCAGGCGTAACGCCGAACAATCGGTTGGCGATCAATCGCGATCCGGCTAGCGCCAGCGGCACTCCGATCGCGAAACCAGCCAGCACCAATTGAAATGTCTCGCGCAAAACCATTCGGACGACGTCGCTGCGCGCGGCACCCACCGCCATGCGAATGCCGATTTCGCTTGTTCGCCGCGCGAGTGAATAGGACATGGTCCCGTATAAACCGACAGCCGCAAGCAGCACGGCCACGGCGCCAAAAAGGCTCACTAACTTGGCGAGTGCCCGTTCATCATCCATCTGGGCGGCGATTGCTTCCGCCTGAGTTTCCAGGCCAATCAACGGGAGATCGAAATCCACTGCACGCACTGCTCGGCGCAATCCGCCGGCTACGCTGAGTGGCGAGCCCGCGGTCCGAATCTCGAAGTTGATCTGCCCCAGCATCTCTGGCGGCGTCTGCGTGTAAGGAATATAAACGGCCATGCGAGGAGGATCTTCCCGCATGCTAACCTGCTTCACGTTTTGCACCACTCCAACAATCGTGTAGGGATCGCCTTCCTCTGTGCGGATAATGCGGCCCAGCGGGTTTGCGCCAGGGAATTGACTACGAGCGAGCTGTTCGTTGACGATGGCGACACGCGGGGCGTGTTCCCGATCGCTTGGCAGGAATTCGCGGCCGAGGAGCTTGGGGATTCGCATGGTTTCGAAGAATCGCGGACCAATCGGATGCCAGAATGCTTCAGGCGAACTGCTGCTAGCCGGCTTCGCCGACGTGCTGAAAGGCCGCACCCAGCGGCCCTGAAAGAGCCTGAAGCGCGAGAGTGTAGCCGATTCCACGCCAGGAACAGCGTTCATTCGATCGAGCAATGTTTCGTACAGCCGCAACTCCTTTTCACTCTCGTAGCCCAGGAAAGTCGGGATGGCGGCGGCCACAAGAACCTGATCGCGTTCGAAGCCAACATCGGTGCCGAGAAGTTTCAGGAGACTGCGGGTGAGCAGACCTGCGCCTGCCACCAGCACTAGAGACAGCGCGATTTGCACTACGACCAGCGCGCTGTCGAACCTACGCCGACGCGTGAATGATCGCATCGCGAGCGCGGAAGAAGAACGAAGGGCCGGAATGAGGCCGGATAGAAAACCGGTCGCGATAGTTATCAGGGCCGTGAAGCCCAGCAAGGCACGATCCGGTTGGAATTCGACCGGACCCAAGCTCATCGCCGAACCCAGGAAATTGCCGCCCCACCAAGCGAGAAGCAGGCCGCAGACTCCGCCGGCCAAAGCAATGAGGAGGCTCTCGATGAGTAATCGGCGGATGAGACGCCAGCGAGTGGCTCCGAGCGAAATGCGCAGGGCGATCTCACGCTGGCGACTGGTGGCGCGCGCCAGCATTAAGTTGGCGACGTTCGAACAGGCAATCAATAGAAGCAGTCCAACGGCGACCATCAAGAGGCGCAGCTCGCTGGCCAACGCACTATGCCGCTCGCCGTGGGCCGCTGATTCCAGATGGATGGTCTGTGCGTCCGGGCGCGGGCCGGGAGCAGTCTTCAGGAATTGTTGATAGATGATGTTCAGATCCTGGCGAGCCTGTTCGGCGGAAACGCCCGGACTGAGCCGCGCCATGATTTCGAAAGTATCGTGATCTTTGAGCCGTAGTTGGGGTTGCCAGGCCATGGGGATCCAAAGGCTGGGTGCGTCACCGGCGGTCCGGCGGCCCAGAAATTCGGGCGGCATGACGCCGATGATGGTGAACGGCATCCGCTTGAGCGTAACTTTCTTACCGAGCACGGCTCGATCGCGGGCGAATCTGCGGTTCCAATACGCGTAGCTGATCACGACTACCTGAGAACCACCGGTGCGATCGTCTGCCACTGTGAAAACGCGGCCGAGCAGTGGGTGAGCGGCGAGCATCGGAAAGATCTGCGCGTTATCAAATTCGGCCGAAGCCATTTCAGGCTGGCCGTCGATGCTGAGACTGATATTCGTATCGTCGAAGGCGACGCTGGAATTGAGCGCCCGATTGTGGTCGCGAAGCTGCTCGAAGGCTTCAGACGGAAAGTCCCTCTCAACGCCGCCCTGCGCGCTGGTTCGTTCGACGAAAATGAGTTGCTCCGGATGGGGAACGGGCAGGAGCCTTAAAACGAAAGCATTCATCAGGCTGAAGATGGCTGTGTTCGCGCCGATCCCGAGAGCGATGGAAAGTATCGCTACCGCGGCGAATCCGGGTGAGCGGCTCAGCAGGCGGCAGGAATAACGCAAGTCATGGATCAGCCAGATCATGACTTTATGGACGAACAAGAGGGTGAGCCCGTTGAGAACTTTCACCTTGGCGTTAGTGGATTCGCGGCTGAATTCAACAGAAGCGCCGTGGAGAGTTTGGCAAGAATTGGGAAGTTCTTAGCAGCCTCCGGCACTCGCCGCCGGCGCAGGAGAAAGCCCAGGTAAGCCATGTACACGTACTCGGCGGCTTCATTCTGGCGGAACACCTTTTTCAGAAGCCGGATGCGCGCTTTTTCTTCATTGTTCACGCGCATGGCGACCTTCGGGGAAACAGCGGCCCAAGCAAAGATTGCCGCGTCGGATGGCAGTTCCCCTCGTTCGCTTGCCCTAACGCGGTGCCCCAGCTCCGCAAAAAGTTTCGCCAAGGCGGCTCGCATATCCCGCTGGCCGAGAAGATCGGACACCATGCTTCGCTCCTCTTCCCATTCACGCAGCAAAGCTTCGAGCAGTTGTTCCCGGTTTTTGAAGTGCCAATAGAAACTGCCCTTGGTCACCTGCAGGGTCCGCGCCAGCCTCTCAACCCGCACTGCGTCCACGCCACTCTTTAGCAACGCCATCCGCGCCGCTCTCAACCAGTCGTTTCTGTCCAGGTCCTTTACCATACGGTACCGTATGGTAAGAGGGTGACACAATCCAGTCACGTCCGTCCATGATAGTTAGCAGTCTGGGAGAAACGAAAGAATGAACGCATCTCGCTTCGCGTCCGTGGTGGTGGTTCTCACGGGGTTGTCGTTTTCGGGGCACGCCCAGAACGGGTGCAAGCCGAATGACCTTACCGGTTATTTTGAAGGCACTGCGGCCAGCCAGCAGGCAGGCAAGCTGGATGTGTCGCTGAACCTCCGTTGCGATAAGGGGCGATATGCGGGCGAGCTGGTCACTCCGGCTGGTACCTATACCGTCAAGGACGGTTATTTCGAAGCCGGACATTTGCGTTTGAATCTGGAATCCGGCGCGGCCTCGGTAACCGTCGAGGCGGACATCGATGCGGCGGTCCTGCGTGGCAAGTTTGCCACCGCCGACGACAGCGGCCCCGTGGAGCTGCACCGCACCGGCGACGACAAGAGCCCGGTTAGCCCAGAGGGGCTTAGACTGTCGAAAGAACAGTGGCGCCAGGACCTTGAATTTCTGGCGCGTGAACTTCCCAAGCGCCACGCCAATGCCTTCCACTTCATTTCTCGCGAACGCTTCGACGCCGAAGTGGCCGATCTCAATGGCAAACTGGACAATCTGAACCGCGATGAGATCTATGCCGGTATGGACCGCGTCGCCAATTTGATCGGGGATGGTCATACCTACATAAGAACCCCTGAAGAAAATGCCAACTTTCCCATCGACCTCGAGCGTTTTGGAGACGAGTATCGCGTGGCGGGGACGGCGTCTGGAAATGAGAAGGCCCTCGGAGCGCGCGTGATCAAGATCCAAGACATGTCCATCACCCGTGCCTATGAGCTCCTCTATGCTCTGACGCCAGCTGATGAAACCCAGGCCCTGCGCGACTTGCGCGTACTCGGTTTTCTCACGACCGGGATATTTCTGCACGGAGTGGGAATCATTCCCGACCGGAATGCGGCGCGTTACACGTTTCGAGACGACAACGGCCGGGAATTCACGATGGATGTGCACGCGGTTCCGGCCGGCGGCAGCGCAAAATTGGACTGGGAGTTCGCTTTCAAGGAGCGCCCGTTATTTCGGCAAAGACCGGAAGAGAATTTTTGGTACACCTATCTGCCCGACTCCCACACCGTTTACTGCAGCTTTCGCGGATACAAAGGTTTGAGCAAGAATTCAAAAGGGCTTTTCGAACTGATCCAACAGCAGCACCCCGATAAACTGGTCATCGATATGCGGCTCAACGGAGGCGGCGATTACTTCGAAGGGCTTAAGTACCTGGTGCATCCCATCCGCGACATCGCTGATATCAACAGAAAAGGCCACCTGTTCGTTTTGGTCGGCCCTGAAACATTCTCCGCAGCCATGTCTAACGCCGCGCATTTCCGTTACCAGACGAACGCCGTGCTGGTGGGACAGCAGATCGGCGAGAAGCCCAATAGCTACCAGGAGGCGCGCGAGATGAAACTGCCCAATTCGCACTGGACCGTCCGCTACTCGGTGAAATTTTATAAGTTCGTGGAGACCGGCGAGAACCTCATCCGGCCGGATCAGGAGATTATTCCTACTTGGGACGACTACCGGTCAGGGCGGGATCCGGTGCTGGAGTGGGTATTGAAGCAACCCCCTCTGGCGGCGCATGGCGCTGCTCCACACGACACGCTTACTCGCAGAACACCCGGACCTTGACGTCCTTGTCGTCAACATCCACGGTCAGTTCATCGAGTTGGTCGACCAGCTCTTCGAGATTCTCGGGCTTGATTTGGCTCAAATCGAACGCCACGCCGTGCTCATGCAGCGCGGAGTTTACTTGATCGCGGGCTTGAACCGGGATTAGACCGGCTAGTTTCACTCCCGACCGTAGCAACTGCATGGGCACACGGATATTGACTTTGGTGGCAGTTCCTTTCCCGTTGTCGTCCACCACTACGCGGATGTACTTCGGCTTGATTTTGGGACCGGGCGCGGAACCGTTGGCATCGGGACCCGATGCCGGCTCTTTCTCTACGGCCGAGATCAGACGCTCGGCCTCGTCAGCCGTGATTTTTCCAGTGGCTAGCATTTCTAAAATCTGGCGGCGGTTCTCATTCATAAATCCTCCTACGAAATCTGGACTGAAACGGAATAGTGCGCATCGTCAACGTCGACGACGGTGCCTTTCAAGGCAACAAAGATTTTCCAGAAAGCGCCCAGCAGCGGAAACGGATTGATGCGGGCGATCGCGCAAACTACCATTGCCAGCGGCAGCAACAAGAGCGCCACCGGAAGCAGCAGCAGACCGGCTAGCCAAAATGGAATGATCCAGCGTTGGGTGGAGCGGCTGCGCTCGTTTCGGATTCGAATCGCGGCTGAGTATGGAATCATTTCAATGCCTCATTTCACTTCAAAGCTTCGAGTTCTTGGATAGCGTCCTGGGCGCTGATCTCGCCGCGCTTCAGCCGGTCCAGGACTTCGGCTCGAGACGGCGCTGGGTTCGTTTCTACAAATTCCAGGCTGGCGGCGATCCGATTGAGCCGGGATTTGATCGTGGGGTAGCTTACACCGAAGATCTGCTCCATCTCTTTGATGGAGCCGTGACTGCGAACGAAGGCGGTGATGAAAACCTGATCCTCCTGGCTCAGCCGGGCCAATTGGGGCAGCTCAAATTGGCCTTCGATGACGATGTCCTTGTCGGCGAGACGGACGCGTTCAATCAGGATGGGCTGGCCTTGGGTTAGTTTGGTCAGTTCCTGCCAGTCCGAGACTTTGGGGTTCGATGTCACTAATCAATTTATACATCAATTTAATTAAATTTGTCAACAGCAATTATTGATTTTTTTAAGTTAGAGCCTTCCTCGCCTTGATTACTGTGCTGTAAGCCTCGGCGGCAGCGTGGTTTAGCGCGGTCAGATGGCCCATTTTGCGGCCGGGGCGCGGCTCCAGCTTTCCGTAGAGATGCAGCTTGACGTCGGGGAAGGCGCAGGCGGCCGGCCAGTTGGGCTCGCCGGCGGACCAGATATCGCCCAGCAAGTTCGCCATCGCGGCCGGGCGATGCATAGCGCTGGAGCCGAGCGGCAGGCCGCAGACGGCGCGCAACTGCTGCTCGAATTGGCTAGTCACGCAGGCATCCAGGGTGAGGTGTCCGGAGTTGTGCGGACGAGGTGCGAGCTCGTTGATCAGGAGCCGGCCATCGCGGGTGACGAAGAATTCCACGCACAACACGCCGACGACGCCGAGCTGATCGAGAACGGTGCGGGTCATTTCAATGGCGCGGCTCGAAATTTCGGGCGGAACGCGCGCGGGTGCGATGGAAAGATCCAGGATGTGTCGCGAGTGCTGGTTTTCGATGGCGCCGAAATGCACGAACTGGCCGTCGTCGCCACGGGCGGCTACTACCGAGATTTCGCATTCTAGGTCGATAAAGGCTTCGAGAACCGATTCCTGCTCGCGAACGGCCGCCCACGCTTCGGCGACTTGCACCGGTGAGTCGATTTTGAATTGACCTTTCCCGTCGTAGCCGAAGGCGGCTGTCTTTAGAACTGCCGGGTAGCCTAGCTCATTCAACGCCTGATGCAGATCGTCCAGCGAGTGGACTTCGCGATACGGAGTGATGGGCAGGCCGGCTTTGGTCAGAAACCGCTTCTCGCGGATGCGCTGCTGGGTAGTGTGAAGGATGGCTCCATCGGGCCGGACGGGCGCGCAACGATTGGCGGCCTGGGCCGTGGGGGCTGGAACATTTTCGAACTCGAATGTTACAACGGCCACCGAGCGCGCGAAGCTCGCGACGGCATCCAGGTCATCGTATGGCGCAACCACCTCGACGTCGGCTATCTGACCGGTGGGCGTGTCTTGATCCGGGGAAAATGTATGGACGCGATAGCCCATGTTCCTTGCCGCGATGGCGAACATTCGTCCCAGTTGCCCGCTTCCCAAGACACCGATAGCCGCGCCCGGAAGTATGGGAGCGATCACGTCAGATCTTCCGAACGGACTTTTTTGGCCTGCTCCTCGCGAAACACGCGCAGTTTCTCGCGCAGCTCAGGATCGTGATTCGCGAGCATCGCGACGGCCAACAGCGCTGCGTTCTGCGCACCCGATTTTCCGATGGCCAGCGTTCCGACGGGAATGCCGCCGGGCATCTGGACGATGGAGAGCAGCGAATCCATGCCACTGAGGGCTTTACTTTCCACCGGCACTCCGAGTACGGGCAGCAGCGTGTTGGCGGCCGTCATACCGGGTAGGTGGGCCGCGCCGCCTGCGCCCGCAATGATTATTTGCAGGCCACGCTCGACGGCGCTGGACGCATATTCCACCATCCACTGAGGAGTGCGATGCGCCGAGACGATCTTGGCTTCATGCGCGACGCCAAAACGATCCAGCATTTCCACGGCATGCCGCATGGTGTCCCAATCGGACTTACTGCCCATGATGACGGCGACCAATGGCTGCTGCATGGCGGACTACTGTCCTCGCGCGAGCGTGTACCCGGCTTGGCCGTCGAAGTTGCGAAGCGTTTCGGTTTTGACGATCTCGACGCACTGATCCGACACGCGGCCGAGCAGGGATTCCCAAGCGCTGGCCTCAATGCCGGCGGTTTCGATGCGCGCGCCCGCCGACTGAATGATGTGCAGGCAGGCATTCATGATTTCAGGACCGATTCCGTCGCCGTGTGCGACCGTGATACGGGATACGTTGGACATGCTTTTGAAAGACTAAAATAGCATGTGCGTTCACAAGAGTGTGAACGCGGCACGCATGCGTGCGTGCGCTACGCGTCCTGAACGATATGGACGGTTCGGGTGGGAAATGGCATCTCGATTTGCGCCTCTTCGAAACGCAGCTTGATTCTGCGATTCATTTCGCGTCCGATCAGCCATTGTTGGCCAGGGAGAGTTTTGAAACGCGCCTTGATGAGGACCGCGAAGTCGCCCAATTGATCGACGCCCATTACCTCTAGCGGCGCGAGGATGGCGGAATGATACGGCACTTCGGTCTGAAGTTGATCCGCAATCGACTTCAACACGTCGATAGCATGATCGGTACTCTCTTTGTAATCCACAGAGAGGTTGAAAACATAGTAGGAGTATTCGCGCGTCAGGTTGGAAAGGCTCTGGATGGCTCCGTTGGCGAAGATATGCACCGCGCCGTCTTCAGAACGGAGCACCGTGGTGCGTAGATTGATCTCCTCCACCAGTCCGCCTTTGCCGTTGATCACAGCCACGTCGTTGACGCGGATCTGATTTTCCATCAGCAGGAACAGGCCGCCTAGGATATCCTTGATCACGCTCTGCGCTCCGAATCCTACTGCGACCCCGATGACTCCCGCGCCCGCCAGAAGTGGGCGGATGTCGAAATTCAATTCCTTCAGGATCATGATCAATGCAATGGTCCACACCAAAAGGAATGCGGCCCTCCGCGTGACACCGGAGACGGTCTGGACCCTCTTCTCGATTTCATACTGGTTTCCACTCCCAGCCTTCAACATCATCTTGACGATGTAGTTGCGCAATCCGCGCGACAGGTGTGCCATGGCCCGCGTCGCGATAAACGCAAAGATGAGGATGAGCGCGATGCGCGCCAGGTTGAAGACTTGCGGCAGGTAGTAATCGAGGTGCAACATTTCGCTGCCGTGGGACATACCTAATTAGGAATACCATGCTGCCCGGCAATTGCTAAACTGGAAGCGATGCCAACAACACCAACCAAGGCGGCGGCCGAATCGACGCCTCCGGTCAGCAAGTGGGCGCCGGCTGTGCTGCTCGGCTGGCTAATACCAGGCGGCGGACACTTCTTGCTGAAACGGACCGGGCGCGGCACGCTCCTGCTGGTGACCGTGCTTTCGATGTTTCTGTTGGGCTTGATGATGCGGGGAGCCATGTTCCAGCCGCAGACCGGCGACATTCTCACGACCATCATCTATTGCGGCGGCTTTCTAGGCGACCTGGCTTCGGGCCTGCTCTATTTGCTGGCCACCTGGCTGGGGTATGCGCAGGCAGATGTGGCCGGCCACGTACACGACTACGGAACCAAGTTTCTGGTGGCTGCCGGGCTCATGAACGTCCTGGCCATGGTGGACGCTTATGAAATCGCAATCGGGAAGAAGGACTGATGCCGAAAATGAATCTTTCCCACTTTGAGGCGGCCGTGCTGTTCGCGCTGTTTGCATCGGTGGTGCTGGGAGTAATCACCAAGCGCACAGATGCGGAGCGACTGCGCTACGGTGTCCGCTGTTTCGTTTACTTCCTGGCCGCGCTGATCGGGTTAGGTTGGCTGATGCATTTCGGGCACGGCTGAGGAAACCCGTTTTTTGGCCGCGAATGAACGCGAATAGAAAACTCGCGTTCATCTGCGGCCAAGAAGCGGTTTAGATGAGTTCGAGAATCACGCTGTACATCGCCGTCGTTCCCGTGTTCGAGTCCGTGACGGTGAGCTGAATCACAAAGTCTCCTTTACTGGGGAAAGTCACCAATATCTGACCCGGCGTGCCGGTTCCCACGAAATTCACGGGCGCCCCTAGGGTGGTCCACGTGAAGGTCAACGGTCCGCTGCCCGTGCTGGTGCTGGCATCCAGCAACAATGGGTTCTGAGCCACCTGGACTACCTTGGTTCCACCAACTAATGTTCCAAGCTGCGGGCTGGTAACGGTGATCGTGACACCGCCGGTCGACCCGGGCGGTACCACCGTGACAGCCGGGAAGGTCACGCTCCCGGTTCCAGCGGCTGAATAGGCGGCCACTGAGCCCGCGATTACTTCGGCGACATTATTGATCGCCGGCGGAGTGGCAGTAGTGTAACCGATCGAGATTGCCGCAGGTGCTCCGGTGAGGTTGCCATACGCTCCACTGGCTGAACTCGTGGAGACGGTACCCACGATCAAAAGGGACGGAGTGGGAGCGCAACTGGTGAGAATCTGGCTGACTTTCACCGTGTTGGTTTGGATGACTCCGGTTTGGAAATTAAAATTGGGCGTTGGCAGCGGCGCTCCGGCGGCCACCAGGAATACCGTGGATGTCACGGTTCCCAGTTGTGAGTTGTAAATGAATATTTCGCGAATTTCTTGCGCGCCGCTCGCAATGCTAGCGAGCTCGTTGGCCGGCAGATTCGGCGTTAGGGTAGTCAAAATATCGGCCAACGTTACGGCGCGTTCGAAGTCCAGAGTGGTCAGACCCGCCGGCGCCGTAGTGCACGTGCTGGGAGTGGTAGGGGTGGTGGGCGAAGTTTGCGCCGCAAGGGGAATAACACCTACGAACGCGAAGAGCAGCGTAGCTGCCGTCAAGGTTGGTTCCATTCGTTTCCAAAGCTTCATCATTATTTCTCCTCTCAATGCTCTAAACAGCACGCTCCTGCTCCCCAAAAAGCAACAGCCGGAGTCGATGCGCCACGGGACCTGAGTCGTCTCGGTACTTCAACGCGCGAGCCGCTGAATCTGTAGGACGCGTATTGAAGCAGATTTGAATCACCCGGCTTCGCACTACGTCAAGTAGATGCAATTAGAGCGCCGCTGTTACATCACAGGGAGTCGGAGCCCGAGCAGGAAGCAATGTTAGAAGTTGTTAGAAGACTCGCGATTGTGAAGCTACTAGCGTTCATTGCGCCGAATTAACGCACTTGCCTTTGCAAGTGGTTTCGGAAATCTGTTGCGTGGGACCCAACGTGTTCGAATCGGATACGGTGGGGCGCCGCACGCTGACGGTTTCCACTACTTTGTTGCCGGGCCGCGGCGTCTGCTCGATAATCTGTTGCTCGAAGAGCTTCATCTTGCCGTCCGAATCCACGGTACCGGGAGCATTGCGGCCGTACAGGTTCACCACGGAATCCTTCGATCCATCGGGATTCGTAACGGTCTTGGCGACGGTCTGCCCGTGGAGCTGCAACTGGCCTTCCGGGCCGATTTCATATTCCGCAGTGTTGTCCGTGGATTGCCCGCCTTGCTCAGTGTGTTGCTTGGTCTGGCGCACCGCGACGCCAAATGCGCCGTTCGTGTCGCGCCGATAGGTGGTGGTTTCCTCGCTGTAACCGTTCCCTTCGTTCACGCGCACCGTATCTTTCTTCTCAACTGTTTCGATGGAGCCATTCAACGGGCGTTGCACCACGGTATTGGTGGTTTCCGTGGAGCCGTTCTTCCGCGTGTCGATAGTTGATTTTTGGACCAGCTGCATGTCGCCATTGACGTCGGCCTGGTAACGCGTGGTCTGGGTGGTGGAGCTGCCATCGGGCCGTCTCTGTTCCTCGACGGTTTCCTTCATCGGCCGGGTTGGGTTGCCCATCGGGTCATATTGATGGATCAGCCTTTCCACCACGCGCCCGGTCGCATCGTCGCGAAGCACGCGTTCCTCAACGCGCTCGACGGGAACCATGCGTCCATTAATGGATTGCATTCGTTCCGTGGTGTCGACGAAGTTTTTGGAACGCGTCTGATCGATCTGTGGTCCATCCACCCTGTTCCCGTTAATGTCGACCGAAGTGGTGGTTCGAACGCTGGAGTCCTGCGCGGAGAGCGACAGAATACATACAACACTGCCTAGAATGAAGCACTTCACAATTCCCAGCCTAACGTCTTTGGCTTATGTGGACAATACGGCGAATACCTTAGGACAGAAACGTCGGCATGAGTGCCGACGCTGCAGGCAAGAGTGCCCGCGCCACGGTTTACTGCAACAACTGGCCCAGCACTGGAACTGGCACGGCGCTTTCTTTGAGCGCGGCGTCGTGGAAGGCCGTGAGATTGAAAGCTGCGCCTTTGCGCTTTTTGTATTCTTCGCGCAGGCCCAGCCAGCCGCGCCATCCGACGAAATAGGTGGGCAACTGGCAGGATGATAGCTCGGCGCGCTGCACTTTTTCAGTGGCTTCTTCCTTTTCTTGGAAGGTGTCGTTGATCATAAGATCCAGTGCCTCCTGCTCGGTCATATTCATGGTCTGGAGCCGGATATCGAGAATGGTATTGGATATCACCCGCAGCAGTTGTTTGAGCAGCGTCATCCTCAGCTCGACACTGTTATTCAAATAGCCCTCATCCGACATCAACTGCTGCGCATAAACAGCCCAGCCTTCCACATACGCGCCGTTGCCGTAGATGTTTCTGAGCAGGCGGCGGGATTTGGGCTCGACGTTGTTGGCGATTTCCAACTGCACGTAGTGACCGGGCATGGCTTCATGGATGGTCAGTTCTTGAAGACCATAGTTGTTATATTCGCGGAGCTTGGATTCGATTTGGTCTTTCGGCCAGTCCGCGGGGATGGGTGTGATCCAGTAGAAGGCACCGAGTTGGGGTTCGAGAGCCGGAGCCTGGTTGAAACCTCCCACCGGATAGCCGCCACGCATGAACTCAGGCGTAGGGATTACCTGTAGATTGGCGCGTCCCGGCAGCGTGACCAGATGTTTCGCGCGCACGAAGTTAGTGGCCTTTTCCAGATCCTTGCGCGCCTCGTCGAAATATGTTTCGGGCGTTGGGTGCTCGCGGGCGATCTTGTCCAGAGCTTCCTTAACGGGTCGGGGCGCGGCCAGTTTGGCCATTTGGCCACGGACATCCTTCAATGCGGTTTCAGCTTCCGCCAGCACCTGATCCGGCGTTTTTCCGGATACGAAGGTGTAGCGGAATTTCTCCTCGTACTTGTCTTTTCCCAGGCGCCATTCGGAGGGTTTGCGGGAAAGTTCGGTGTTCAGAAACTTGTTGAAGGCTCCCAACGAGTCAAGCGCCGATTTCGCCGCGCGGTCGAACTCGGCTTCGAGAGCCGCGGGCACTTTGGCTCGGAGGGTCTTGTCGATCAGCTCGATATTGCCTTCGTTTTCTTTTTGCGCGACGGTGGTCCAGAGTTCGGGCGAATCGACCAACATGCTCCGAGCGTTTTCGACGAAAGCCGGAATCCGGAACAGGCGCTGGATAATGTGCCGGTAGCGGGTCTCGAGCGGTGCGTACTCGAGAACGTAGGGATTGTATAGCGCGTTGCCAATCAGCTCCACATACATGGTGGGGTTGTGGCGAAAGCTTTGGATGCGGCGGAACTCGAGGATCGCGAGGTCGATCTGGTTCTGAATGATCTGGTAATCGGCGCGTTCCTCGGGCGATAGCGTTTCGGGCTTGATCAGCGCCAGGCGGTCGCGAAAACCGAAAAAGAATTGGCGCTGCTCCTGCAATCCGCCTTGGCTGAAGTCATCGAGGCGTTCGTCGAGACGAACGCCGTTGTGCTGGTGATAGCCGGCGGATGTCGCGGAGATCGGTGACAGGGCTAGGGACCCATAGACGAAATCTTCGGTGACCTTGGAGAAGTCCTGTTGCTCGCCGGGCATTTTGCAGCTGAGTAGGAATAGGCAGGCGCTGACCACGGCAATTCCTGCAGCCTGTGGCGCACGCACTCTTGCGTGCTGCATCGACACTCGTGTCGGTGTCTGCCCGACGCCGAGATGAGTCTCGGCGCAGCACGCAAAAGTGCGTGCGCCACGGACCGTCTTCATCACCTTTGGTGAGCCGCAGGCCCATGGGAACTCTTTCATAGTTTCTCCAGATCGTCTGCTTCCCCGAATTTCGAGCCGGCGAGATCCGGGTTGATGTTTCGCAGCAATCCGGTGAGGACGCCTCCGGCGCCAACCTCGATAAATCGCGTGACGCCTTCGGACGCGAGCTTGCGGATGCTTTCCGTCCAGCGGACCGGATTGGGGACTTGCTGATACAGACCTTCGCGCGCTTCCGCGCCCGTGTGGATCAGATTAGCCTGCCAATTGTTCACCAATGGGACGGCGAGGTCGCGAAATTCCGTCGCGTTCAAATCCACGGATAACTTTTCTTGCGCCGGCCGCATCAGGGAGCAGTGAAAAGGAGCGCTGACGGGAAGCAGCACGGCCCGCCGCGCGCCCGCGGCCTTGGCCAGTTCCACCGCTCTTTGAACGGCTGCGGAATGTCCGGCGATGACAATCTGATCCGGCGAATTCAAGTTCGCTGCGCTGACCACTTCACCTTGTGCCGCTTCGGCGAGTATCGAATCCAGCTTGCCTTCGGGCAGCTTGAGCAGCGCTGCCATGGCGCCGATTCCGGCCGGCACGGCCGCTTGCATATATTGGCCGCGCTTGCGAACTAATCGCACCGCGTCGGCGAATTCGAGCGATCCGGCAGCCACCAGCGCCGAATATTCGCCGAGGCTGTGACCTGCGACATAGTCGGGTTTGAGGCCTTGCTGTTCCAGCACGCGAAATGCCGCGATGGAGACGGTGAGCAGAGCGGGTTGAGTATTCTCGGTGAGTTGGAGTGCTTCGGCAGGGCCTTCGAAGCACAGCGTGGATAGTGGAAAGCCAAGCGCGTCGTCGGCTTCCTGGAATGTTTTCAACGCGACCTGGAATCGATCGGCTAAAGTTTTGCCCATGCCGGCGTATTGCGAACCTTGGCCGGGAAACAGAAATGCTGTCTTCATCGTTGTGTCAGAAACCAGTGTAGCGGTTTGCACATTTTTTACAATCCTTTCCTGGTTCCTCTGCGTCTTACCTAGTGACGAAAGGAGGAAGCATGGCCTACTCAGCTCATCCTCAACCGACGCAGTTCGAAACGAAGGGTTTTGTGTACTGCCCAATTTGCACGCACACAGTAGAAGGGACAGTTGTCAGCAATGGCAAGACGGCCAAAGTGAAACCGGGGCAGAAATGCTCCCGCTGTTCGGCGTCCCTGGATCCCGGCTACATCATGCGGCTTGACAGGGCAGCGTGACCGGCGGCGTGACGTGCTGTCGTGACGTGCTAATGTAGTTGTACGGAATGAAACGGAAACCGCCGGCTAGTTCGGAACCCGTGATTGACAAGGCGCTGCTCGATCAAGCGAAGCGTGCAATCGCTTCGGACCAGATTCCCCGAGTGGACAAATGCACGGTGTGCGGCGCTGTTTGCGCGCCCAACTCCGCGGAAGCGCTGTGCTGGGTCTGCCGCAGGTTGAAGATCAGCGCGTGGCGCGATTCCGATCAGCAAATCGCTCAGGAGTAGCGAGTGCCCGCTCGTAGATATAGGCTCCCGCAGCGACATCCTCAACTCCCAATCCAATCGATTTGAAGATGGTGACGTGGTTTGGATCGTGGTGCGGTTCAATGTTCTGAAGCTCCACCACATTGGCCCAGCTATCGGCCAGGATGAGGTCGCCTGCTTCGATTTTCGCTTGTTCGAGAGAATCGACCGCTACTAGAGCTGCCCGCTTCACGAGGTCGGCGGGGAGTTCGCGCCGGTTTGCGACGTTCGATCCCATTGCGTTGACCAACGTTCCGTCCGAGATCCAACTGCTTTCGAGCACCGGATCTTTGGCATTGGTCGCGGTTACGACGATATCGGCGCCGCGGACTGCATCTTCAGCGGAACTCGCGGCCGTGACGGAACGCTCCTCGGCGAATTTCAAGCGCTTTTCTTCGCTGCGGCTCCAAACGCGAACGGTCTGGATGGGACGAACGGCGCGAATGGCATCCAACTGGGTGCGAGCCTGGAATCCGGAGCCGATGATTGCTAGCGTTTCGGCTTTCGGATTGGCCAACAGATCAGTCGCGTAACCACTCGCAGCGCCGGTGCGGATCTGGCCGAGGTAGTTGGCTTCCAGCATGGCAAGCGGCTGGGCAGTCTTTGAGTCGTACAAAAAAAAGTAGAAGTGGGCGCCGTAGCGCGGGTTGGTGGAATAAAACTTGGTCCCGAAATAGTTGCCCACAGCGCCAGCCATGCTATGCAGCACGGAGCCGGATTCAAGGATCAGGCGGCGGCGCGGTTGGTTTTGAGCGCGGCCAATTTTCAAAGCCTCGAAGGCCATGCGCATCAGGCGGATGGCTTCCGAGATGGGGAGGAGTTCTTGAATGTCGGATTCCGTGAAGTAGAACATAAGATTATTAGCCGCGAATGAACGCAAATACTGCACGCTTCTTATTCGCGTTTATTTGCGTTCATTCGCGGCCTGATTAGGCTTTGACCGGATCGGGGCTCTCTGGATTCAGCCCCAATTCGCTGATGGCGGCCTTCGCCCGCTCTTTGTCGAATTTGCCGTCCCTTGCCAGGCGCGACAACGCCGTTGCCGCGATTGCTTCGGCGCCGTTTTCGAAATGCTTGCGTAGGTGCTCGCGGTTTTCGCTGCGGCCGAAGCCGTCGGTTCCTAGCGATACCAGGCGGCCAGGGAGCCACGGGGCAATCTGATCGGCCACTACTTTCATGTAATCCGTGGACGCAACGATGGGGCCTTCGGCTCCGGCGAGGGCTTGCTGGATATAGGGCGTGCGCTCGGGCTCGGTGGGGTGCAGGCGATTCCAGCGCTCTACTTCCAGGGCGTCCCGGCGCAGCTCGTTATAGCTGGTGACGCTCCAGACATCGGCTTGGACTTGGTATTTTTCAGACAGCATCTTTTGCGCCTTCAAGGCTTCGTTGAGAATCGGTCCGCTGCCGAATAGATGAATCTGGGGTTTGCCGCCTTCCGCCGGTTTGTAGCGATAGATGCCACGCAAGATTCCTTCGTTGGATCCCGCGGGCATCGGAGGCTGGGCGTAGTTTTCGTTGTAAATGGTCAGATAATAGAAGCGATCTTCCATCTGCTGGTACATGCGGCGGATGCCGTCCTGCACGATCACCGCGATCTCATACGCGTAGGCAGGATCGTAACTGTGGCAGGTGGGGACCGTGCTCGAAAGCACCAGACTGTGTCCATCCTGATGCTGCAGTCCTTCACCGGAGAGAGTGGTGCGGCCAGCGGTTCCACCCATGAGGAAGCCTTTGCCGCGGGAGTCGGCGAAGGCCCAGATCAGATCGCCGATGCGCTGGAATCCGAACATCGAATAGTAAATGAAAAACGGAATCATCGGCACGCCGTATGTTGCGTAGGATGTCCCGGCGGCGGTAAACGACGCCATGGAGCCGGCTTCCGTGATTCCTTCTTCCAGAATCTGGCCGTTTTTGGCTTCTTTGTAGAACAGGAAAATGTCACTGTCCACCGGCTTGTAGAGCTGGCCCCGGCTGGCGTAGATTCCGTACTGCCGGAACAGGGACTCCATGCCGAAGGTGCGCGCTTCATCGGGAATGATCGGAACTATCAACTTTCCGATGGCCTGATCCTTCAACAGCAGCGTGAGCACGCGAACGAAGGCCATGGTGGTGGAGACTTCCCTGCCCTGCGAACCGGCCAGAGATTCGGCGAACAGGTCCACGGGTGGCACCTGAATCTCGATTTTCGGAACCACACGCGCCGGCAAACTTCCGCCCATGGCGTCGCGGCGCTCGCGAGCGTAGCGCAGTTCGGCGCTGTCCTCCGGCGGCCGGTAAAACGAAGTGGTGTGGACTGTTTCTTCCGGAATAGGAATGTCGAAGCGCTTGCGGAAGTACGCCATCTCGTCTTCGTTGAGCTTCTTTTGCTGATGGGTAACGTTGCGGCCTTCGCCGGCTTCGCCGAGTCCATAACCCTTGATGGTTTTGGCTAGGATCACCGTGGGTGATCCGGTGTGCTCAACGGCGCGCTTGTAGGCGTTGTAAACTTTTTGCGGATCGTGACCGCCGCGGCGCAGGGCGAAGACTTCTTCGTCGGTCATGTGTTCCACCAGCTTTAACAGCTCGGGATACTTGCCGAAGAATTCTTTTCGGACGAAGGCGCCGTCCTTGGCTTTGAAGCTTTGATACTCGCCGTCCAGCGCCTCGCCCATGCGCTTGATTAGCAGGCCGGTCGTATCGCGAGCGAGCAACGGATCCCAATTGCAGCCCCAGAGAACTTTGATGACGTTCCAGCCGGCGCCTCGGAACGCGGCTTCGAGCTCGGTGATGATTTGGCCGTTGCCGCGGACGGGACCATCCAGCCGCTGCAGGTTGCAGTTGACGACGAAGATGAGATTGTCGAGTTTCTCGCGCGGGGCGAGCGTAATGGCGCCGAGCGACTCAGGTTCATCGGTCTCGCCGTCGCCGAGGAACGCCCAGACCTTGCGGCCCGTGACAGGAATGATGCCGCGATTCTCGAGATAGCGCATGAAGCGCGCCTGGTAGATGGCGTTGATGGGACCGAGACCCATCGATACGGTCGGGAACTGCCAGAAGTCGGGCATCAGCCAGGGATGCGGGTAGGAGGAAAGGCCGGGCTCCGCGCGCAGCTCATGCCGAAAGTTTTCCAGGTGCTTTTCCGAGATGCGTCCTTCGAGAAATGCACGCGCGTACATTCCGGGCGAGGCGTGGCCCTGGAAGTAGACGAAGTCGCCGGGTTGATCGCCGTGGCGGCCGTGGAAAAAGTGATTGTGCCCCACTTCGGTGAGGGTGGCGAGCGAGGCGTAGGTGGAAATATGGCCGCCGATGCCGGGGTCGTGCTTGTTGGCGCGGACCACCATGGCCATGGCGTTCCAGCGATTGAGGCTCTTGATGCGGCGCTCGATTTCGCGGTCGCCCGGATACGGCACTTCTTCCTCTACGGGAACGGTATTTATGTAAGGCGTAGTTAGCTTGTGCGGGGTTTGGATGCCGTAGAGCGCCGCGTGATCGATGAGGCGGGCCAGCAGGAAGGAGGCACGTTCGGAGCCGCCTTCCTCCATAACGGAATCCAGGGACTCCAGCCATTCTGTGGTTTCTTGCGGATTAGCGTCCGCTGGCGATTCGACTTTGGTTTCGAGCATTAGTAGTTTTCGAAGGTGTCTCTTTCAAAATACCACTCAGATTGGGCTGCTCGCCTAACTTGGCTGATGCATTGCCTCGCGAAGCTGGGACACATCGAAAGAGGGCGGCGGATATTTCATTTTCAAGGATGTCATGGTGTCCGTCAGGATCTGAGCGACGGCCAGATTGCGGAACCATTTATGGTTGGAGGGAATTACATACCAGGGGGCGCGCTCGGTGCTGCATTCGGTGAGTGCGTCCTCATAGGCTTCCACATATTGGTCGTAGTATCTGTGTTCGGCAAAATCGGAGGGGGACAATTTCCAGTTCTTGCTCTGATCCGTGATGCGGGCCTCGAGACGTTTCTCCTGTTCCTTTTTGCTGATGTGTAGAAAGAACTTCAGCACCACCACTTGATTCTTAGCCAGAATTTTCTCGAAATCGTTGATCTGGCCGTAGCGCGCCGACCATACGTCCTTCGGCACCAGCTTGTGTACGCGCGCCACCAGCACGTCTTCATAATGCGACCGGTTGAAAACGCCGATCTCGCCGCGCATGGGTACTGCTTTGTGCACTCGCCACAAAAAATCGTGGTGCGATTCCTCGTCGGTGGGTACTTTGAAAGCGGTCACGCGGCAGGCTTGGGGATTGAGGCCGGTCATAACGTGGCGGATGGTGCCATCCTTGCCGGCGGCGTCCGGCCCTTGTAGCACAACAAGCACTGCGTATTTGCGAGAGGCCCACAGCAGCGTTTCCTGCTCGAAAAGACGCTGGATATCGTGTTTGAGGATCGCTTCATACTCGCGTTTGCGAAAGATGCCGGCGGTGTCGTCAGGGTCGTGCTGGTTGAGCTTGAGGCGTTTTCCAGGCTGGACCCGGAAACGTTTCGCGAGGTCTTTGTGGGATTTGGACATACTCCCATTAGACACTTTTAGGCCGCGAATGAACGCGAATGAACGCAAATAAAACGGCTTTTCTTATTCGCGTTTATTTGCGTTCATTCGCGGCCTAGAATTACTGAATCGCCAAAGTGACGCCCACCGGGGTACTCACGCCACCCACAGTCAGTTGCAAGGGAACCGCTGGGCCAGCCGGGGCGTTCGCCGGAATCTGCACGTTGATTTGCTGTAGACCGGTTGTAAATCCGGGTGCCTCGCCGGCATACAGCACCGTCGCCGGGATGCCTCCGATTGTGGCCGTCACCGGAAGCGCCAGGTGGCGTAAACCGTCCGAGCCGGGCGGATTCAGCGTGCCGAAGCCCGTCCCATAGATCTCAATGTCCGAACCGGGAGGCGCGGCGGTGGCCAGGGTTCCATTCTGGTTTACAGTTGCGGCTTGCCCGGTGCCGTCCTGGCCTACCGTAAAGATCGCAGGCGCCAGCTTGAGAACTGGGATCTTGAAGACCGGCGATTGCAGACCGGCGCATTGAATTTGGACCGAAGCCGATGCTTCTCCACTCACGCCCGCCGGAAACAGGAAGTTCACCTGAGTGGGAGAACTATAGAAGACAGTCGTAGGGCTGCCATCCACTGATACCTGCGCGAGGGAGGTGCAACCTGGGTAAACACCGAAGGCCGATACTATCGTGTTCGGCGCTTCTGAATCCAGGCCGAAACTAGCAGCATTCCGGATCACTGGGACGGAAATCCCCTGTGGCCCCGCGGTCAAAGTAAGAGTCACCGGAATATTCAGCGGCGTGACCCCGGCAGCGGTCGAGCTGGCCGTAATGGTTCCCTGGTAGACGCCCGCTTCCAGGCCGCTCGGATCTACACGGACGTGGAAAGCCTCGGGGGTTGTGCCGTTGTTATTGCCGGAGGGGCTAACTGAGAGCCATTGCCGTGGCGCCGGAGACGAGGTGGAAGTTGTGACTTGAAGCGGCACGTCGTAGCTGGTGGCCGACACGATGATCTCTCGCGATTGCTCGTCGCCCGATCCGGATTGGACGGTGAAATTCAGAGGACCTGCCGGGGTTGCCGCCCAGACCAACTGCGACACGCCCAGTATGGTCAGCGTGACGGGAACTATCTTGACGCTGCCGTCGCTAAAACTGAAAGTCAGGCTGGAGTAGTAAATTCCCACTTTCATTCCGGAAACATTCGGGGTCACAGTTACGGTCGCGGGCGTGTTGTTGGAACTCGTCGAAACGGTGAGCCAGGCATCGCCCGCAGTCACGCTGAAGGCGCTGCCGTCGGCAGTGGTAACGGACAAGGTTCCCACGGCCGTGGATGGGGCGGCTCCCAGGTCATATTGCAGGTTCAAGGTTCTTGGCGATACTTGGCCATTCACCAATACGAACGTTGCAACCACGGTTTGTGGCCCGGTCATGACGATCGAAGTAGTGGCGCTCAGGGGGGCGGCTACCGCGCCGCTCCAATGATCGAAGCGGTACCCGGGGTTCCGAATCGCCATCAGCGGAACTATGTCGCCGGTATACCACGGTCCCGAGGCCGGCACCACCCTGCCGCCAGCCGCGGGGGATGCGCTAGTGGTCAATTGATAAATGATGCCAACAATCGTGGTGTAGGTGACGGACCTTCCAGTAGCGAGGATCGAGTGGCTGACGGCGCCTTGATCGCTCCAGCTGGAGAATATGTACTGGAGTCCTCCGGGGCCCGTCTGTGGTTCCGGTACGGCGATGGTATGGATGCTGCCCGGGGCGAAACCGAAGCTCTGCACGCTGGTGTAAGATACGCCGTCTACTGAAAAAACAAACCCAGCCGGCGAGATCTCGACCGTAACATTCGCGAGATTCGTAAGAGAAAAGGACACGGACGGTCCGCCGCCCCTTGGACGGAGCTTTCGGTCAAATCTTTGCTCCACCACGGGTGTCACTGTGTAACTGCCCGGCACCAGGTTCGCCGTGGCCGTGACGGAGGCGATGCCGGAGGCATTCGTTACCGCCGAGGGGATTACCGCGCTCGCGCCACCCTGCGGAACAGTGTACGTCACCGCCGCACCGCTGACGGGATTACCGTAGAGGTCCGACACAGTGATCTGCAAAGGTGTCGAGAAAGCGGTTCCGACCACCGCGGATTGCGGTGTTCCGCCGCCGATCTGGATGACACCAGGGGGACCCGCGTCGACCGTCAGCGGTCCCGAGGTGCCGGAAATCGAGGTGCTCACGTCCGTCGCCGTGACGGTCTGGCTGCCCGCAGTTCCGAGCGTAACTTGGAAGGTGCCGACGCCGTTGGTCAACGTGGAGTTTGGCGGAAGTGAAGCCCGCGTGTCGGAGCTCGCGATTTGTACAGTTCCGGTATACCCCGTCGCGGTGTTCCCGTACTGGTCCAGGGCCGTCACGGTTACATTGAATTGCGTGCCGGCACTCACGGATGAAAGTCCGATCGCTAAAGAAAAGTGGGTCGCCGGTCCCGGTGTGTTGGTAAGCGAAAAGGTGATCTCGAGAGCACCACCGCTGACGCTGGCTGTCACCGAGTAACTACCTGGCAAATGGTTCGCGGTAGCAATCACGGTAGCGAGACCCGAGTCATCGGTTATGGCGGGACTGCCGGTGAAAGTTGCACCGGGGCCGCTCGAGGGCGAAATAAAGGTGACTGGCACGTCGCTGAGAAGATCGTGGAACCTGTCCATGATGGAGACTTGCAATGCCGTAGCGAAAGCGGTGCCTACTGGGGTTGACTGTAGGTCTCCCTCGGTGACTGCGATGCGGGTCGGTACGCTTGGCTGGACCGTGACGCTGTTCGATGTGCCTGTGATGCTAGTGACCGTATCCGTCACAGTGACGGTCTGGATCCCGGCTGTCCTGAATCTGACGGGAAAGGTGCCGGCTCCGGAAATGAGCCTGCTGTTCCCGGGCAGTATTGCCCGTCCGTCGCTGCTCGAGAATTGCACGGTGCCCGCGTAGTCTGTGACGACGGCGTTGTTCGCGTCCAGAGCCGTTACGGTGATCTGGCAAAGAGCTATGGCGTTTACCGGCGTTGTCGCGGTCACCGAGAAGTGCGTTGCGAGGGTTTGCACGGTGACGGAACCACCCGTGGTTCCTCCTGTTAGAGTGTTATCTGGGTCGCTAGCGCTGACGGTCTGGGCCCCTGGCGTTTCCAAGGTAAAGTTGAAAGTCGTGGGGGTCGGGACGGTGGTATCTGCCGGCAACGTCGCGGAGCCATCGCTGCTGGTGAAATGCACAGTATCGGTAAAGCCAGAAGCGGGGTTGCTGTCGCTATCATAGGCTCCTACCGTACAACTGAAGCTTTGGCCCGGCGCAACCGTGCTCGGGCAGCCAGTGAACACAATTTGGAAGGCCGTGCCAACGGCCCTGGGATGCCACACTATACCGTCGTTGCCGGCGATGACGACGCCGCTCCCTCCGTCGCCCGTGAAATCCCCTACCGCGATTCCGTTAGCTGCTGCGCCGGCATCGATCTCGACCACCGGCCGCGCACTTGATGTGGTGAGCTGCTGCCACCGGAGCTGGTTGCCATCCGCTACCAACAATGCGCGGAAGCCGTTCTTGTCAGGATCGCTGGCGGCGATCCCAATCGGGGTTGATCCCGCAGGCAGGCTCACGCCTGGTTGGAACGCCCCGTCGCCTTTGCCGTAAATTACAGTAGCTGTCGCGTCCAGCCGGTTCAGGACCGCCAGGTCCTCGATTCCATCGCCGTTCAGATCGCTCATCAAGAGCGCTGCCGGGCCATTGCCCACTTTGAGCGACGCGCCGGGAGAGAACGTTCCATCGCCCTTTCCCAACAGGATGGTCACTTCGTTGTCGCCAAAATTCGCGACCGCCAGGTCGGCAATTCCGTCGGAGTTGAAATCCCCTACAGCGAGCGCGTCCGGGGCCACGCCCGCTTCAATTCGCACCGGCACTCGAAAACTCCCATCGCCGGCGCCCAACAGAAGCAGCACTGAATTACTGGCCTGGTCCGCTACCGCGAGATCCGCGATGCCGTCGCCGTTGAAATCGCCGATAGCCAAGGCTACTGGATTGATGCCAGTTGCTATAACGCGCGGCGCCTCGAACGTTCCATCACCCGCGCCCCGCAGAAAATAGATCTTCCCCGTGGCCCCGTCCGTCACCACTAGGTCCATCAATCCATCGCCGTCGAAGTCGGCAGCGGCGATTGCAGTGGGCTGGAATGCCGTCGGCGTCGCCAGCGGTTTCCCAAAAGTCCCGTCGCCATGCCCCGGCAGGACGCTAATTCCGCTGGCTCCGGCGAGCGCGACATCCAGGTGGCCATCGCCGTTGAAAACCGCGATCGCCATGGCATTGGGTGTCAATCCGGCGGCGTAATGCTTCGCGGCGCCAAAGCTGCTCGAAGCCACGGGCTGAATCACTATCTCGGCCGCCCGCGACCGGGCGCCGTCAGGGGACACGGCGTAGATCGAGTGCCGTCCCGCGGCCAGCCATGCAGTCGAGAAGCTCGCCTGGCCTTGGCCGTTTACAGGAGCTGTTCCGAGGATCGTCGCACGGTCGAAGAACGTGACTCGGTTCCCCGCGCCTTCGGGTCTTCGGCCGGTAGCCTGGAAGGTCACCGATTTCCCTGCGGACTCAGATAGCGTGCTTGCGGTGAGCGTAAGGGAGGCAGGACTCTGTGCGAATCCTGCTCCCACCGAAAACAAAACAAAGGCACAAATACTGCGCGTTCGGAACATGTGACCTCGGAGGCTGTCCGACGTCATGACAGAACGTGCAGGCGGACAGGAGAGCCTGTCCGCGCAAGGCCAGCGAATTTCGATTGCCGTTAGGCGGCCATTCTTGATGCGCCGAACCACCTATCGGCAGTTCCGAAGGAAATCTCCAGTTCCGTAAGTTCCGGCTTGGCTCTCAATGATTTACGCATCCAGGCCGCGGATGACTCAGGCGTGCGCCAGCATCGGCGTCTGGCACGGCTGATACGTGCATCGGGGATCGGCTTCCAGGTAGTTGCCCGTCATGGCGTAGGCGCGGGAACGGGAGCCGCCGCAGATTTTGTGGTACTCGCAGTAGCCGCATTTTCCAACGTTCGCTTCCGGGGTGCGCAGGATGCGGAACAGGCTGGAGTTTCGATAGACGTCCACCAGCGAGTCCGATTTCACGTTGCCGGCAGAAACCGGGAGGTACCCGCTGGGATATATCTCGCCGGTATGGGAGATGAATACGAATCCCCGGCCGTCACTCACGCCCGTGGTTCTCCACAGCAAACGGCCGTTCGCGCCGCCACGTCCGCCATGCTCGGCCTTTAGGCGCTGGGCTATGTAACGGCGATAATGCATACCTTCCGTAGTCTTGACTTCGAAGGGCGCCACTTTCGAGATTTCATAGAGGAATTCGAAGACCTTTTCATAGTCGCCCGGAGTCAAGTCATCTTCTGCGGTCACCTGGAAGAACAGGCTCCACATTCTCGCCTGTACCTCGCCGACTTGTTCGGCAATGTGGGCGAGCTGGGTGAGATTCCGGCGCGTGACGGTGGTCTGGACCTGCGTTTCGAGACCAATTTCGCGCGCATGGCGCAGGGCGGATATGGCTCGTTCGTAGGTGCCGTCCACACGCCGAAAACCGTCGTGGGTTGGGGCATCTGGCCCATCCAGACTGACAGCCATGCGCGATATTCCGCTACTTTTGAACTGGTCGATGGCTTCCGACGTCAGCAGCGGCGTGGCGCTGGGGGTAATGTTAGTGCGCAATCCAACTTGAACGCTGTGACGCGCTAAGTCATATAAATCCGGGCGTTTCAGAGGGTCGCCGCCGGTAAACACCATCAGTGGATTGCCGAACTGCTTGGTTTCTTCGAGCAGCCGGTACCCATCTTCGGTTGTTAACTCCTTCGGATTTCGTTCGGGTTGAGCATTGGCGCGGCAATGGACACAAGCTAAATCGCAGGCTTGAGTAACTTCCCAGATAACCAAAAGGGGAGATAGGTTAAAGTCCATGAGTCTCCGTTCGTTTCAAGTTTAATTACGGAAAGGTTGCATTTTGGTGGCCATGCTAGAATCCGTGGACAACGCCTATGCGAATCTTTTCGACCATGCTGTTGGCCGGCGTGCTTGGCGCGCAGACAAGTCCGGATCTGGGCCAGAATTTTGACAAAACCGACGTCATGGTCCCGATGCGCGATGGCATCCGGCTGCATACCGAGATTTACGCCCCGAAGAACTCGAGCGAGCGGTTTCCATTCCTGATCACCCGGACGCCCTATGGGCCGGGCCTGGATCCGCAAGGTTTCCGATTGGCGCTGAGCGGCGTCTATGCGGAGCTGGCGCAAGAGGGCTATATCTTCGTGTTTCAGGATATCCGCGGGCGTTACAAATCGGAGGGTCAGTTCGTGATGATGCGGCCGCCGCGCGCCAAAAGCGACGCGAAGGCGATCGACGAGAGCACCGACGCTTACGACACCATAGAGTGGCTGCTCGACAACGTGCCGAACCACAACGGACGCGCGGGCATGCTGGGGGTTTCCTACGGCGGCTGGCTCACCGTGATGGCCATGATCGATCCGCATCCGGCGCTGAAAGCTGTTTCCGAGCAAGCCTCGCCGGCCGACATGTACCTGGGCGACGATTTCCATCACAACGGGGCGTTTCGTCTGAGCTACGGCCTGGAGTATGCGGCGCGCATGGAAACATCCAAGCAGAACGAGGCTTTCGATTTCGATCGCTTCGACACATTCGATTGGTTTTTGCGCCTGGGACCGATTGCGAACTTCAACAAGAAGTACGCGCACGGGAAACTGCCCACCTGGAACGATTTCGTGGAGCATCCCAACTACGACGAGTTTTGGCAGAAGCAAGCGGTGACGCCTTATTTGAAAGAGGCTAAGACTCCCATTCTCAATGTCGCCGGCTGGTGGGATCAGGAAGATTTTTATGGACCGCTGAAAATCTATGAGACGATCGAGAAGTTCGACCAGGAGCATCGCAACTATCTAGTTGTGGGGCCGTGGAATCACGGTGGATGGGGGCGCGGTACCGGCCGGTCGCTTGGCAAGATTGACTTCGCGAGCGACACCGGCAAATATTTTCGCGAGAAGATTCAAGCGCCCTGGTTCGCTTATTGGCTGAAGGACAAGGGCACGCCCGATCTGCCCGAGGCTTTGACGTTTCAGACCGGTTCGAACAAATGGGAGCGCTACGGCGCGTGGCCGCCGCGCGAGGGAGTGGAACACAAGAAGATTTATTTCCAGGATGCGGGCGA